>Ga0209379_10000026_pt1 | contig 300056 bp, 276 predicted proteins | sample tdDd001_FD_187124 | JGI IMG/M metagenome (GOLD analysis project Ga0209379, IMG submission 187124) | Marine sediment microbial communities from the Atlantic coast under amendment with organic carbon and nitrate - tdDd00.1 (SPAdes)... | ecosystem: Environmental > Aquatic > Marine > Coastal >... | reverse complement strand
TAGCTCCGCGGAGAGAATGGCATGAATATTCTCTGAAAAGCTTCATGGGTGGGAAATTAGTACGCCTTGAAGACATGAGGGAAAGCTCCCCACTAAGAATATGGTCAGAACAAAATGACTTGGAATTTACAGTTACTCCCTATTTTTCTCTGATTGATGGTCGAGTGGTTGTATCGCGATAGGAAGCATTATGCCAAAAGCAGCAAGGTTAGGTGACATTGGCTCGGAGCATGATTGCTTTCCGCCCACCCCAATGACCGCTGGAAGCCCGAGTGTGATGATTAACTTTAAGCCTGCCGTTCGTCAAGGGGACCCGTTGCAAGACCACGGCTGCCCTTGCGATAAGACGCCCCATGGCAACCACCCAAGGAGTGTGGCTGGTGGTTCGTCAGGGGTGTTTATCGATGGTAAACCCGCGGCACGTTTGGGTGATGCGATTGACTGCGGCGGCACCATCTTATCAGCATCACCTGACGTTGTGATTGGGTAACACGATGAAGCTAAGCCTTGTGCATCTATTCTCACTTATTGTGGCAGTGCTCTTGTCAGCCTGCTCCGGAGAAGGTGAAACCATGAATATTCGAGAGCAGGTAACCACCGTTGATATCAAAGTAGATCAGGAAGGCGAGAAGCCTTCAGTGCTCTACACGGCAAACATTCACTCTGAAACGATTTATTGTGGGGGGATGGTAAATTATATGGAGCAACTGGACAATCTCAGCACTCGCTCCGGGACGTTTTCCTCTGGTTTTAATGCCACTGCTTTTTTACAACAGGGAAAGAACTCTTTAGATATTTGGTCAGTCCCATCTGGCGCCTACAAAGGAGACTTTAACTATAGGCCTAACGACCAATGTCAAGTCACCCTATACGGAGCTTTTGAAGATGGTGAAAAGCAAGAAATGTCGAGTCTAGCTGTCACGATTGAAGACGGTAAACCAACGGTCAAAACATCTAAAACTTACCCCGGTAATCATCAGACGCCACTAGTGAACGTTGAGGGTAGCTTACATCATCGTTTAACCGAATTCAGTCGCCCTATTTATATTAAAACCATTCCGCGCTGGCGTTGGGTCGATGCGACACCATTTAACGAACATAACCCTGAGCATATGAAGAAGTTGTATCGCGCCTACACCAATTTGATACAGCTAATGGGGAAGCGAGACTTTGAAGGGTTAAAAATGGCGTGGTCTTTATCCAATAGAGAGAAGGCCAAAGCAGAAGCCTATTATTCCACTCCTGATGAGTTTTTTGATGCTTTAGGGTTTGAGTCAACTTTTGAAAAATATGAAGATGCTCAGGTAGACCCTAGAAGGGAATGGCATGAATATTCTTTAGATAGCTTTATGGGTGGGCGCTTGATTCGCCTAAAAGATAAAAGGGATCATTCTCCGTTAAGGGTCAGCTCTGAGAAATTACGCCGAGTGACTTCATTTACCCCTTATTTTTCACTGATTGATGGTCGAGTGGTTGTATCGCGATAGGAAGCATTATGCCAAAAGCAGCAAGGTTAGGTGACATTGGCTCGGAGCATGATTGTTTTCCGTCCACCCCAATGATCGCTGGAAGTCCAAGTGTGATGATTAACTTTAAGCCTGCCGTTCGTCAAGGGGACCCGTTGCGAGACCACGGCTGCCCTTGCGATAAGACGCCCCATGGTAATCATCCAAGGAGTGTGGCAGGAGGTTCGTCTGGGGTATTTATCGATGGTAAACCCGCGGCACGTTTGGGTGATGCACGCGATAAGGGCAAGCGCTTTAATGGTGCGTGTCCCTTTAACTACCTGAACGAATCAAGTCTGTATTTAGGTCAGATAAGAGATGGCTAGAGTTTAGTGATTGGAAAGTTCAATGAGAAATATTAAAAAGATACTTAAATACTGTTTGCTAACGTGTTTGGCGGTGGTAGTGGCATTAGGCGGGTATGCGACCTACTTACGGCTACCTAATGGAACAGATATAGAGCTGACAAAGCCACTTGCGCTTAGGTTAGCTGAGTTAATCTCCATTGCAGATAAGAATCAAACTGCAAACTTAAACCTAGATGCCGCCAGTACCTTTCAACGGAGTGACCCTATTTTTGAGGCCATTATTGCAATTCAGCAAGAAAGGAGGTTTGGGGCCCGAGAATTACTCAAACCGTTAGCGGAGCAAGGCAATGCTGATGCACTGTTTTGGTTAGGTGATCTCACCTATAGACGTAACGCTTTTTCTGGATGGGAGGGAGCAGAACTATTTGAAAAATCAGCAAAACTGGGCAACCCCTATGCAGCTATTAAACTTTCACCAAGATATAACTCTCCTGGTTGTGAGAGGAGAATGGGTTCCTATTGCAAAGAAAAGTGGGGAGAGTTGGGGTTAGATATTTTGAGGAAAAAAGCAGATGCTGGCGATATCAAAGCGGCTTATTCATATCTGCTTTATACTCGATTTGATGATGGAAGCTTCGATTATTTTGAGAAGTTTCTGGATGTTGTTGAGCGTGGCATAGAGATTAAATATTATCGTCCGCTACGTCATTTGGTTGATATGTACCAGACTCGCGAACATCTCAATCCGTATAACAGGGATATTATCCCATTAACGGAAGAAGACCGCAAAATACTGGCTAAGTTGTTAATGGTTGCAGCGGAGAACAACGATATTCCGTCGATAAATATACTAAACAACCGATACCTAGACGTAATCTCATCACCGAGGAAGTTTGATGAGATAGTTGAGAGAAACCTGAACGCTCTAGATTCACAGCACTATTTCATCTCATATGATTTTTTCTTAAGAAAATACAAGCAGGGCAACGAAAGAGAATTCTTAATTCATGGTTATGCTTATGCAATGATGTACGACAAATCCGAAGGAGAAGGTCAATCCGTGTATCATCGTATGTTTGACAGCAGACTAGAGGAGAGGGGAATTAGTGCCTTAACCCAAAAAGAAAAAAACAGCGCGAAAAACATATTTGAAAAGCAACTGGATAAACAAAAATTCTCAGCCTACATAGATGAGGTGAGAGATGCCTATGACTTCCCTACAGGTGGTTATTAAATTTGGCTTCAACTGCAGGCTGTTTGATAAACTAATGGGTTCACCTGAACGGTAATATCTGACGTAATGCCCAGCCAGGTTATCAGGACACACGCGATAAGGATAAGCCTTTTAATGGTGCCTGTCCCTTTAACTATTAATGGTGCCTGGCCTTTTTACGCTGCAAGGGGAGTAGGATGAGAATAAATAAATTGAACGATATTATTGGGGTTGTTTTTCTGGCTAATACTACTATTGCCAATAGTGTAAACGGATTAATAAATCGTTTGCGGTTTGATTCCTGTTCTATGGATATAAAAATAGCCGACGCTTCCATGCGTCGGCTTTTTCGTCGGCGGCCAAACCGAATTAGTCAAGTCTAGGCGGCTTCCGTTGATTCTTCCAATTCAAATGACGCGGCAATGAGTTTTTTGGTGTAATCACTGCTCGGATTATGGAAAATATCATCAGCACTACCATGTTCCATTACCGTGCCTTTTTGCATCACTAGGACTCGATCGGATAGCGCTTTAACCACGCTGAGGTCGTGGCTGATAAAGACAAAACCAATGTTGTGTTTCTTCTGCAAGTCTTTGAGTAAATCAATCACCGTTAACTGTACCGAGCGGTCGAGTGCAGAAGTCGGCTCATCAAGCAGGATGAATGACGGCTCTAAAATAAGCGCACGCGCAATCGCAATACGTTGACGCTGGCCACCGGAAAATTCATGCGGATAGCGGTTGATTGAATGGGGATCGAGACGAACTTCTTCCAGTGCTTTGCGCGCACGTTCCATACGCTGCTGCTTGGTCAGTTGAGGCTGGTGGACTGTGAGCGCTTCAGTAATGATGTCGCCGACAGTCATACGTGGTGAAAGTGAGCCATAAGGGTCCTGAAACACCATTTGTACATCTTTCTTCAGTTCAAAACGCTGCTGTTGTGTCAGTTGGCTAACATCCTGCCCTTTAAACTCGATGCGACCTGTCGACGGAAGTAGCCCTATCAGTGCGCGGCCAAGTGTTGATTTGCCTGAGCCTGACTCACCAACAATGCCGAGCGTCTCACCTTGTTTAAGTTCAAGAGAAATACCTTTAACCGCTTCAAAATACTGAGCACGACTCGGTAAGAAGTGATTCTTAATCAGAAACTTGACGCGGATATCGTCAGCTTTGAGTAGAGCAGGCGCATTAGGCTCAATAGGATCCTTACTGCCGCTTGGAATCGAATTGATCAGCATTTGGGTGTACTCGTGCTGAGGGTTAGCAAACAGCTCACCACATTGGCCTTCTTCAACTACGTCACCTTTACACATTACGATGACGCGGTCGGCTAGATGTTTCACTACGCCTAAATCATGGGTAATGAACAGGATAGACATGCCCATTTTTTGCTGAATCTCTTTGATTAGATTAAGCACCTCCGCTTGCACGGTGACATCCAGAGCAGTGGTAGGTTCATCCGCAATAAGTATGTCTGGTTCATTAATTAACGCCATTGCAATCATGATGCGCTGTAACTGACCACCTGAAAACTCGTGAGGATACTTGCTGTATGCCTGCTGTGGGTTAGGCAGATGAACCAGGTCAAATAACTCAAGTACCTTCTGTTTCGCTTGTGAACGACTAACGCTACGATGACATAAAATGGCTTCAGCAACTTGAATACCAACGCGCATAAATGGGTTAAGGGAGGTCATTGGCTCCTGAAAAATCATTCCGATGCGGTCACCACGAATTGTTTGCATATCTTGCTCTGATTTATCGAGCAATTGTTGGTTCTCAAACTCAATGCTGGATTGTGAATGAACCAATGCATTATTTGGTAGCAGTTGCATTAGAGCGTTGGTCGAAACGGATTTACCACTTCCTGACTCACCAACGATGGCGAGTGTTTCACCTTTAAGCAAATCGAAACTGACATTTTTTACGGCATCAACAATACCATCGTTAGTGGTAAAGCTGACGGATAGGTTACGGACCTTAAGAATCGGCATCTGTGACATTATATTTCCTTATTAATTAACACAGTACGAGCTTTCCAGTGCTGCGTTGTGTTGTTTCAGTGTCGAAAAGTAGTGATGTGCCTTTTGCACATGCTCAAACTCAAGCATCCAATGAGCGTTGCGTTGAGCGCTACAAAACGCACCTAAGTGACGTAATAAATCTTCACACTGAATTTGAATGACTCGCTGAGTGGCGTGGACTAAATCATGGGACTCAATCGATACAAACTGTAAATGGGCATATGTTTGATTAAGCAGATCAAATGCCTGCTGGTGCTGACCCATTTTGTTGAGGATCTCCGACTGAGACACAGTAGCGTCTCTGAGCCCGGTGATTAGGCAACTAAACTGGCAGGGCTTGGTGTTCTCATCAAACAGGGCATCTTGCAGATGGGAAGGTAAGTGAGAGAGCACAATTTCATACAGATAGTGCGCTTCTGGCCAATGACCTTGTTCTAGTAATTGCTCTGCTTTTAGATAATGTGTCCAGCACTGCTGTAAATCCATGCCTAAATACTCCGCTGTCATTTCAATCTGCATATTTAAATGCAATTCATTAACCAATGCAAATAATTATCATTTAAATGATGAAATTATTATGATTGTGATGAAAAAGTGAGCAGTTAAACGTGAATTGGCTGTAAGTCACTAAAATATATAAAAATCTAGCCTAAACTAGTTTCTATATAACCATAACAACAAGGATAGAGTGATGACGATTCAAAGACTTGAAGCGAACCAGCTATATCTAGCAGCTGAGTTAGAAAAACTACAAAGCAAGTCGACAAAAGAGTTGGCGCCTATCGATGAGATTGTAGGTCAGGAGAGGGCGCAAAAAGCGGTCGAATTTGCGATGTCGATTAAAGAGAAGGGCTATAACATCTACGCGATTGGTCAGAACGGCCTTGGTAAGCGGACGATGATATTACGTTACCTCAATCGCCACAAACACGATGAGGGTGAGCTATTCGACTGGTGTTATGTCGCCAATTTTGAAGACATTCGTACACCACGTGTGTTGAAGCTTCCTTGTGGGGTGGGGAGCAAACTTAAGCAAGATATTGAAAAGCTGACGTCGAAACTACTTAACGCGATGCCACTGGCTTTCGATAACGAACTCTATTACAGCCGGGCAGATAAACTGAAGAATCAGCTAGCCGCTAAACAAGAAGCTGAGTTAGAGGTGATCACCAGAAATGCAAAGTCTAAAGGAATCAGTTTAACTATCACTACTCAGGGCGATTATCAGTTTGTCGCGATGAATGGTGATGAGTTACACAGCGAAGAGACGTTTGATGCACTGAGCAAAAAAGAGCAGGAGTACTTTGGCGAAACCATCGACGCGCTTGAAGTGAGTCTGAGAAATATGGTTCGTCAGCTCACTGAGTGGGAAGAAGCGTACAGCGAGAAAATCAAGAAACTCAACGACGAAGTCACTCTTGATGTGATTACCCACTTTATTAAGCAGCTGAAGAAGGACTACTCAGGCTATCCTGCGATTAAAACTTACTTAACCGAGCTTCAGCAGGACATCGTAGAAAATGCCGATATCTTCCTTGAGCAAGGCGCAGAACAAGGTGAGGTTGCCAGTGCTTCACTGGATAAGAAACTCCCACGCCGATACAAAGTTAACGTCTTGGTAAGCCGCAAAAATAGTGAGTTTCCGATCGTTGTTGAGGAGAACCCAAACTATCACACCCTGTTTGGTTACATTGAGACAGCAACCTTTAAAGGCACGGTATTTACTGACTTCTCACTGATTCGCCCTGGCAGTTTACATAAAGCCAACGGCGGCGTGCTGCTAATGGATGCTCAGAAGGTTCTGGAACAGCCTTATGTATGGGATGGTCTGAAGCGTGCGCTGAGAGCCCGACAGTTAAGCTTCACATCGCTGGAAAAAGAGGTCACTTTAACCGGTACAGTCTCTCTTGATCCTGAAGCGATTCCACTTGATGTTAAGATCATTCTGTTTGGTGATTACCGCACTTACCAGTTGTTGCAACACTATGATCCGGAGTTCAGCGAGTTGTTCCGTGTGACCGCTGACTTTGAAGATGAGATGAAGCGTGATGCTGACTCTGAGCTGCAATACGCCCGTTTTATCTCAAGTGTGGTGAATGACAACGGTATGTTGCATTGTGATCGCAAAGCGATTGCCCGAATCATTGAGCACAGTTCAAGGCTGGCAGGCGACCAGAACAAGATTTCGCTCCACTCTGCCAACATCGCTAACCTGTTACGCGAATCTAACTATGTCGCTCGACAAGCTAACTCGAACATGATTCGTTCAAGTCACGTTGAAGAGGCACTAGCCAACCAGGAGCTGCGTGTTAGCCGTCTCAAAGACAGTGTGATGGAGAGCTTTATCAACGGTACGACCTTGATTCATACAGATGGTGAGGCGATTGGACAGGTCAACGCGCTTTCGGTACTCAGCACCAGTGAGTATATGTTTGGTGCTCCAAACCGAATTACCGCCACAACCTGTTACGGTGAAGGTGAAGTGATCGATATTGAACGTAGCGTTGATCTGGGTGGCAGCATACACTCTAAAGGCGTGATGATCCTGACCGCGTACTTATCTTCGGTATTTGGCAAAACGGCTAAGGTACCACTCAGTACCACCATTACCTTCGAACAGTCTTATGGCGGTGTTGACGGTGATAGTGCAAGTATGGCGGAGTTCTGTGCTGTGGTTTCAGCGTTCTCGAAACAACCAAACCGACAGGACATCGCAATTACTGGCTCAATGAATCAGTTTGGTGAGTCTCAGCCAATCGGCGGTGTGAATGAGAAGATTGAAGGCTTCTTCGATGTTTGTGCTATCAAAGGGCGAACAGACCAGCAGGGTGTTGTGATCCCTCGTTCTAACATGCATAACCTGATGCTACGTCCTGATATCGTCAAAGCGGTTGAGAAGGGTGAGTTCCATATCTGGGCCATTGACCATGTTACGGAAGCGATTGAGTTGTTTACTGGGAAGCCAGCGGGCACACCTAGTGATGAGGGAAGCTACCCGATCGATACTATTTTTGGTATTGCTCAGGCCAAACTCAACGCTCTTCGCAAGTAAGTGAAACGTTAAGCAGAGAGCCCCATATACGGGGCTCTTTTTGTATGTAGTGGTTATAGCTCGAGAACTTCGTTTCCTGACGCAACGCCTTTAGCGAAGGCATCAATATTACCCAGCGTAGTCTCAGCAATATTGCCCAGCGCCTCATTGGTGAGGAACGCCTGATGGCCAGTAAACAATACATTGTGGCAAGCTGACAGGCGACGGAACACATCATCGACAATCACATCATTTGACTTATCCTGGAAGAACAGCTCTTTTTCATGCTCATAAACGTCTAAGCCTAGCGCTCCGATACGGCCACGTTTGAGCGCTTCTACCGCAGCGGCTGAGTCAAGTAAACCGCCGCGACTAGTGTTTACAATCATCACGCCATCTTTCATTTGTTCAAATGCTGCTTCATCAAGCAGGTGATAGTTGTCTTGTGACATTGGGCAGTGAAGGGTAATCACATCACTATTGGCAAACAGATGCTCCTTAGAGCAGTAGCTAGCACCAAGCTCAATGGCTAAAGGATTTTCATAAGGGTCATGGCAAAGAATATTCATGCCCAGACCTTTAAGAATACGCATGGTAGCGATACCAATTTTACCTGTGCCAATCACACCGACAGTTTTACCGTAGAAGTTAAAACCCACTAAACCTTCTAGGTTGAAGTTAGCGTCACGGGTACGCTGGTACGCTTTATGGAAACGGCGGTTAAGGCTCATCATCAGGCCTACGGTATGTTCCGCGACTGATTCTGGTGAATAGGCGGGAACGCGCACGACCTGAATACCTAGCTGTTTCGCACTCTCAAGGTCGACACGATCGAAGCCCGCACAGCGCATGGCGACGACTTTAACACCTTGCTCGGCGAGCGCTTCAAGTACTTGCGACGATAGATCGTCATTAACGAACGCACACACTACCTGACTACCGTGAGCCATTTTGGCTGTTTTAACGGTAAGTGGGAACTCATGAAAGTGGAGGTTAAATCGATACTTTTCGTTAACTTTAGAAAACGACACTTCGTCATAGGATTTAGAACTAAAAACTGCGACATCTAACATTTTAAATACCTCTCAAAAGAGAAAAGGAGAGTAATAACGCCTATTGAATACCTAATTAGACAGAAAATAAACCACGAATTTGTTGGGGTAATTGATAGCTTGCTATTCCATTTAAATAATTGATATATATAGACAGATACATACGGACTGTACGAGTGAGAGATCAATGATTCAGCTAACCCCAATGACACCTGACTATCTGGAAAAAGTAGTGACCTTGAGTGTCGCGCAAGAGCAATTGCCTTACGTTGGTACGATAGAAGAAGTATTACTTAACGCTGATGACAAAGTACATCCTCATCTGGTGTTAGCCGAGGGGGAGGTAGTGGGAATCTTCCTTATTGATACCACCTATAGCGCTAGCTACGATTTCTGTCCCGGTGACGGGCTTGGTTTTCGCGCATTTTTAATCGACAGCCGTCAGCAAGGTAAGGGGTATGGTAGTGGGACGATGGCTGAGTTAGCAACTTACCTAAGCCAGCATTACTCGGGCTTCAGCACTGTTTATCTGACCGTTAACTGCAAAAACCACATCGCCTATCAGTGCTACCTCAAAAACGGATTTCAGGACGATAAACAGCTCTATCTGGGTGGCGCAGCAGGACCACAGCACATCCTGACGATGGCGCTGTAGAGATTCACAGCTTTAAGTTGGCATACCGTTCGCCGCTAGTGTTAGAATCACGGCAAATTTTCACTAGTAGTAGTTTTATGAGACATCTAAAGACCACCGTTCATCCTGACTTAGAGCATCTGGATGACAAAATCATCTTTAAACGTAACGCAGCGCGCGCGATTGTTGTCGACGGCGAAGACATTCTTCTGCTGTATACTGAGCGTTACCATGATTACACCATCCCTGGTGGTGGTCTGGACGACGGTGAAGACGTTATTGCTGGCATGGTCAGAGAGCTTGAAGAAGAGACTGGCGCGCAAAACATCCACGGCATCAAGCCATTCGGTATCTATGAAGAGTTCCGACCATGGTACAAAGATGATGCGGATGTGGTTCATATGATTTCCCACTGCTACAGCTGTAAGATTGATCGCCAGCTTGGTGAAACTAACTATGAAGATTACGAAATCAAGAACGGGATGAAAGCGGTGTGGATGAATATTCACGACGCTATTGCTCATAACGAAAAGACCATCGCTGAAAGCCCTAAAAAAGGCATGAGTATCGAGCGAGAGACATTCCTGCTCCACCTCATCGCAAAAGAAATGATTTAAGAGTGATGTGATTTAAATCAGAGCCTGCCCAGCGCAGGCTTTTTTGTACCTGACAAAATTCCCCCCAGCTTCCTGAGTTGATGCCTGTAAAACGGAAGCCAAATCAATTTGCTCCACAGAAATGTGTAGTTACTCCTATACTTATCCAAGTAATTGAATTATTAATATTAATTAATGACAATTAACCGTATGGCAAATCGGATAGCGACTAAGGGATTAGGATATGAAGAGATGGATGCGCATCGTGCTGGGTGGTATGGTTGCCGCAGGTACGAGCTTTGGAGCTTATGCCAAGATTATCGAAACCACGACTCTGGTGGGTTTTGGAGAAGCAAAATACGCCGATAACTTTGCTCATTTTGATTACGTCAATCCGGATGCTCCTAAATATGGCAAAGTGACGTACGGTCAGATGGGAACTTACGATAATTTCAATCGATACGCGTCGCGTGGAGTCGCGGCAGCAGGAAGTGGACAGCTGTACGATACACTGATGTACTCTCCGAGTGATGAGATTGACGCCTACTATCCACTTATTGCCAGCAAAGCGCGCTATTCAGACGATTTCATGTGGTTGGAACTCGATATTAATCCTAAGGCTCGTTTCCAGGATGGCAAGCCCATTACCGCCCATGATGTTGCGTTTACCTTTGATAAGTTTATGACCGAAGGTGTGCCCCAATACCGTTCATATTACAAAGCCATTAAGTCTGTCACCGCCAAGTCTGATCATGTCGTGCGGATAGAGATGTCGGAACCAGATAGAGAGAAACTCTTCAGTTTCGCTCAGTCTACTCGCGTGCTCCCTAAACACTTCTGGCAAGACAAGAAGTTTTCTGAACCTCTCAATGAGCCACCAGTAGGCAGTAGCGCGTATAAGGTTACCGACTACAAACCAGGGCAGAGTGTGACTTATACATTAGTCAAAGACTACTGGGCTAAAGACCTTCCCGTGAACGTCGGTCGTCACAACTTTGAACAGGTTCAGTACGACTACTACCGTGATGATACGGTCATGCTTGAGGCCTTTAAAGCGGGGGAGTTTGATATTCGTATCGAGAGTGAACCTAAGTTCTGGGAGAATTCGTATACGGGGTCAAACTTTGACAAGGGATATATAAAGAAAGAAGTGATCCCTCATTCTCAGCCACAGCAAGCCAATGGTTTTGTCTTTAATATTCAAACCGACGTATTTAAAGATCCTAAAGTACGTGAAGCCATCACGTATGCACTCGATTTTGAGTGGATGAATAAGAACCTTTTCTATAGCGAAAACAGCCGTACGCGTAGTTACTTCCAGAATACGGACTACGCATCAGTAGGCTTGCCATCTGAAGCAGAAAAAGCGGTACTAGAGCCTATTAAGGATAAAATTCCTCCGCGTGTATATACGGAAGAGTATCAACCACCTAAAACCGACGGTTCGGGGCGTATTCGTAGCCAAATGCGAACGGCGTTTAAGCTGTTTAAACAGGCGGGTTGGGAGTTGAAAAACAAAGTCATGACCAACACCAAAACCGGCGAAGCGATGCAATTTGAGCTTCTGATTTACAATCCGAATGTGGAAACTTACGCGATCCCATTCCAGAAGAATCTTAAGTCAATGGGTATTGATATGAAGATCCGCACAGTGGATCGGACGCAATACATCAAACGTCTACGTGATCGCGATTTTGATATGGTCTCTTCGCGCTACTTTGCTAACCCTTATCCAAGCTCAAGCTTAATGATTGTCTGGAACTCACAGTTCATTGACTCGACCTACAATACCGCTGGTGTAATCGACCCGGCTGTCGACTACCTGACTCAAGAAATTGCGGACAATCAACAGAACCCAGAGAAGTTACTCGCTCTGGGGCGAGCATTCGATAGGGTACTTCAGTGGAACTTCTACATGGTGCCTCAGTGGCATTACAGTAACTACCGCGTTGCGACATGGGATAAGTTTGAGCGACCAGAGATTCGACCAGAGTATGACTTGGGTGTTGATACTTGGTGGGTGTCTAAAGAAAAAGCTGCCAAACTTCCTGAGAAACGACGTTAGTCGAGGCATTGATGGCTGCATATATTTTTAGGCGACTGCTGTTAGTTATTCCAACATTGTGGGCGATTATCACCATTAATTTCTTCATTATTCAGGTGGCTCCTGGGGGGCCAGTTGAACAAGCAATAGCGCAAATGGAGGGGTTAGAATCGGGTTTGATGAGCCGCATCACTGGAGGGGGGAATTCAGCCGACACCGCCGTGGTGGAGGAAGCTTCTTCAACGGGCTATAAGGGCTCGAGAGGCTTAGACCCAGAAGTTGTCGAAGAGATTAAAAAGCAGTTCGGCTTTGATAAGCCGATCCATGAGCGCTATTTTGAGATGTTGAAAAACTATGTGACTTTCAACTTTGGCGATAGCCTCTTCAAGGGCGGCAGCGTCATTGATCTCATTGTTGAACGGTTGCCTGTCTCGATCTCCCTTGGTCTGTGGAGCACATTGATTATCTACCTGATATCCATACCTCTGGGTATCCTCAAGGCGATCCATCACGGGAGTCGCTTTGATATCTGGTCGAGTGCGGTGGTGATTATCGGCTATGCGATACCAGGATTTCTATTCGCGATTATTCTGATCATCCTGTTCGCCAGCGGTAACTACTTTAGTTGGTTCCCACTAAGAGGGTTAGTTTCAAGTAACTTTGACCAACTGACCTGGTATCAACAGATAGTGGATTACTTTTGGCATTTAGCGCTACCCATCTTTGCAATGGTGATTGGTGGTTTTGCCACTTTGAGTATGCTGACCAAAAACTCATTTCTCGATGAGATTAACAAGCAGTATGTGGTCACCGCGCGAGCGAAAGGGCTCGATGAGCGAGATATCCTTTATAAACATGTTTTCCGTAATGCAATGCTAATCATTATTGCTGGTTTCCCGGCTGCCTTTATCAGTATCTTCTTCACCGGCTCAATGCTGATTGAAGTGATGTTTTCGTTGGAAGGTATTGGGCTGCTGGGGTTTGAATCGACTATTCAACGGGATTATCCAGTGGTATTCAGTTCACTGTACATTATGACTTTGCTCGGTCTTGTTTTGAGCATTATCTCCGATTTGACTTATACCTGGGTCGACCCACGAATTGATTTTGAGGCCCGTTAATGTTTAGTCGTAGTAAGAACCCACTTAATCAGGCTCGCTGGCTGAGATTTAAAGCAAACAAACGTGGCTTTTGGTCGATGTGGATATTCAGTGCTTTGTTCGTGCTAAGTCTGTTCGCCGAGATCATTGCTAACGATAAACCTCTGTTGGTTGAATATGACAGCCAGTGGTACTTCCCAATTGCCACACAATATGCAGAAACAGAGTTTGGCGGTGAATTTGAAACTGAAGCAGACTATACCGACCCGTATGTCATCGAACTCATCGAAGATAAAGGTTACATCGTTTGGCCATTAATTCGATTTAGCTACGATACCATCAACTTCAATATTGGCGGAGCCGTACCGTCGCCTCCGGATGATGTCAATTGGCTGGGTACTGATGATAAAGGTCGTGATGTGCTGGCTAGGGTGATTTACGGCTTTCGTATTTCTGTCCTATTTGGTTTTGTTTTAACGATTGTTTCGAGTGTTATTGGTGTAGCAGTCGGAGCGACACAAGGTTATTACGGTGGCTGGTTAGATCTGTTTGGGCAACGCTTTATTGAAGTCTGGTCAGGTATGCCGACCCTGTTCCTGTTGATCATTCTCTCCAGTTTCGTTGAACCCAATTTCTGGTGGTTACTTGGAATCATGGTCGCATTTAGCTGGATGAGTTTAGTCGGTATTGTCCGTGCAGAATTCCTCCGTTGCCGTAATTTCGATTATGTCAGAGCTGCGCAGGCGATGGGGGTCGACGATAAGCGAATCATGTTACGTCATATGTTACCTAACGCTATGGTCGCTTCACTGACAATGATGCCGTTCATTCTTTCTGGCTCTGTTACGACATTAACGTCACTCGACTTCTTAGGTTTTGGTTTGCCAGCAGGTTCGCCTTCGCTGGGTGAGCTATTGGCGCAAGGTAAAGCTAACCTGCAGGCACCCTGGCTAGGCTTCTCTGCATTCTTCGTATTGTCAGTGATGTTAACGCTGTTGGTATTCATCGGTGAAGCGGTGCGCGACGCCTTCGACCCACATCATCAAGGAAGATAACAATGAGCAAAACGGTGTTAACCATTGAAAATCTTTCAGTGGGTTTTGGACGCAAAAACAGCATTGAGCAAGTGACGCACGATGTCTCACTGTCGATTCGTAAAGGCGAGACACTGGCTTTGGTTGGTGAGAGTGGCTCTGGTAAGTCGGTGACCGCCAACTCAGTGCTAAAACTGTTGCCCAAAGGCTCTTCTCACTATCTCAACGGATCCATTAACTTCGACGGCATTGATATTCTTTCCTGTTCTGAGCGAGAGCTACGCGGCATTCGAGGCGGGCGGATTGGCATGATTTTCCAGGAGCCAATGGTATCGCTTAATCCACTGCACAAAATCGGTAAACAACTGGTTGAGACGCTCGCTATTCACCGTGGTATGCGTACGCGCAATGCTGAGCAACTGGCGATTGAATGGCTCGATAAAGTCGGTATTCGTCACCCAGAGGTTAAAATTGGGGCTTATCCCCACGAGCTCTCAGGGGGAGAACGTCAGCGCGTAATGATTGCTATGGCCCTGATTAACGAACCGGAGTTGCTGATAGCGGATGAACCGACAACGGCTCTGGATGTTTCTGTGCAGGCGCAAATCCTCGACTTGCTTAAAGACCTTCAACAAGAGCTGGGTATGGCAATGCTGTTCATTACCCATGACTTGAGTATCGTAAAACGCATTGCCGATAGAGTCGCAGTGATGCAAGAAGGTGCGCTGGTGGAAGTTGGTCAGTGCCAGCAGGTATTTAATGCACCTGAACACCCTTATACACAAAAGCTGATCAACTCAGATCCCCGAGGTCTACCTGTTATCGTTGATAGTGCAGCAGAGACATTACTGAAGGTCAAAGCACTGCGCGTATGGTTCCCAATTACGGGGGGAATCTTTAAGCGTGTTGTCTCGCATATCAAGGCGGTGACAAACATGAACTTTACGCTTAAACGTGGTTACTCAATAGGGCTTGTCGGAGAAAGTGGTTCTGGTAAGTCGACCACAGGTATGGCGATCCTCAAACTGGTTAAATCAGAAGGTTCACTCTCTTATCTCGGCACTGAACTGCAGGGGTTAGATCGCAAAGGGATGCTGCCTTATCGCAGCAAGATGCAAGTGGTGTTTCAGGATCCGTTCTCGGCCTTGAACCCTCGCATGTCAGTGGCTCAGGTCATCGGTGAAGGTTTGCGCGTTCATCAACAACTCGATGACGCTGAGATCGATACTTTGATATGTGAAGTGATGAAAGAGGTCGATCTTGACCCGGAAACCCGCCACCGTTACCCGAATGAATTCTCCGGAGGGCAGCGTCAGCGAATTGCTATTGCGCGTGCTCTGATTCTCAAGCCAGAGTTTATTTTGCTTGATGAGCCGACTTCTTCTCTGGACCGGACTGTTCAGGCACAAGTGCTTGACCTATTAAAGTCACTGCAAGAGAAATATCAGCTCACTTATCTGTTTATCAGCCATGATTTGAATGTTGTTAAGTCACTGTGCCATTACACTATCGTGATGAAACAGGGAGAGGTGATTGAACATGGTGAAACCCAAACCTTATTCGCCCATCCGCAACAGGACTACACACGACATCTGGTCGAGTTATCCAGTTTCTGATGATTATACAGATAGACTCAGCAAAAAGCCGCCAGAAGAGGCGGCTTTTGTTTGTTCTACAGATAATGCTTTCTGTTAAAGGGTAACCGCGTCATCCTGAGACCAGATTTTGGCCAGCTCTTTACTTACATCCAGCTCATTAAGGTGAGCAACGTGGAAGTTAAGCAGATCCAGATCGTAAGAAGGAGCCGTGTAAACTGAACCTGAGTTAACGGCTTCAACAAGACGGTCAGCCTGCTGCGCCGTGTAGTGCGAGTTCTTCAGGCGAGTTTGGCTTTCAAGCTGTTGGCGAACCTGACTCACAACCATTTCATATTCAGTCTGAGTGAAACCACCAGCAATCGCACGCTGAATTTCTGTCTGAACCACTTTCTCTACATTCTCTTTTTCGTTTGCAGCAAGCTCGGTTAGGCGAACCTGAGACAACATTTTGTGGTTGAAGACAAGCTGGCTGTCGACCGCTACTTTTGCTTGTGAATGTTGTTGTTCTAGCGCTGTTTCAATGCGTTGCTCTAACATCTTGTTCGCCAGAGTTGCTACCAGCATATCTTTGCGCAAGCTCTTGCTGTCAGGGAGGTTACGAACATTTTTCAGGCTGCTGATAGCAAGCGATGAGTCACTGCTAACGGTCGTTGTCGCAGGTTCGATAGCCAGCTCTGTCAGCGAATGAGAAGCTACTGTGGTGTTACTTTTCCAGTCTGAGAAGTTATTCTCAATTAAGCGCGCTGCGACTCTCGGAGGGATGTTACCCGTCATCACTAGGGTGATGTTTTGTGGAACGTAGTGCTCAGCCTGGAATTGATTGACTGACTCCGCAGGAGTGTTCACTAGTGACTGTTCGTTCAGCGGTGCCCACTCTTGGTTGGCGACTAATGGCTGTACCTGTTTAGTCTCTATTAGTTGCTCAATGTCTGTCAGTGCAGGAAAAGTATCGTTGAGAAGTGCTTGCGCCTGACTTTGTTGAAGCGTTTTAGTTAAGCCGTGACGGATAGTCGCAAGGCTTTCGCTTACGTCGCTATCTGTACCCTGGTCTAGATCAAGACTAAATACTGTTTGCTGGTAGCCTGAAGTTGCTAGCCAGTTGGTCTCTGTCACTGTGTTGAGCGCGGCGATACGAGCGAGTGGTTGTTCAGAAGGCTCTTGGGCTACACCACTGCCAACTCGTACTCGAATTGAGACTTCATCCGTGCTTTTTGTCGTTGGCAACACAATGTAGCGCAGACCATTTTCAAGCTGAGCCACTGAGGTACGGGCTGGCAGCTGAATATCGGTGTGTTCAAACCACAGCGCGTTATTCGTCGCTGAAACCGCTAATGGGGAAAAGAGTAAAGTCGCAGATAGGGCGGCTTTAGCAAAATTACTTAATGAATTAGACACTTACTACTCCAGAAACAATGAATGGTTTATCTCTGTGTTCTGAGAATTCGACCTGAACCGGGCCGGATTCCGTGTATCTCTATCCATGAATTCGAAGCTTGGCTTCGTAACACGTCTTTGCCTTAACGTCGCACTCCTGCGCGGCAAATGAACATCTCGTTATAAAAGTTGGGTGAATTCTCTACAACTAAAGTTAATTAGTCAAATCGAATTATGATTTGAGTGAATATATCTCAAAGGTAAGACAACCAATTTAGATGGTGGTGTAATGACTGGCACTCGCAAGAGAAAGAGGTTTCGAGAACCAATAACCTTGTAAGTAAGATGCGCCCATATCGGTAAATACTTTTTGCATCGCCGCGTTTTCAATACCTTCAATGACGATATCAATGTCATAAGTGGTACATAGTTTGGTGATGAAAGTGAGGTATTCGAAGGTTACCGGGTTTTCCATTGAACGCCAGGCAATCGACTTATCGATTTTAATCTGGGAAAGAGGAAGATCGAAAAAGCTGTTTAGCGAGCTGTAACCAGCACCAAAATCGTCAAGAGAGAGCTTAAAACCCAGTTGGTTTAAATTATTAAGCTGGGCGATGGCGCTCTTGTTATCGTCGAGAATGATGGTTTCAGTCAGTTCGAGCACAATCGAGCTGGCTTTAACATTGTGCTTGTCTATTAATTGCTTGAGTGCATCCGGGAACTGCTGGCTGAGTAACTGTAAAACCGAGACATTGACGTTGACTCGAATATCATCAGTATGTGTCTGCTGGTACTTGTTGATAAAACGACATGCTTCATCGAAAACCAGATAGCCGAGTTCGCTGATTAGGCCCTTTCGCTCGGCGACGCTAATAAACTCATCAGGATAAATTTCACCTAACTGGTCGCTTTTCCAGCGAACCAAACTTTCGAAACTGGCTACAGCATGTTTTTTAGTACAGATAATCGGTTGAAACCTGACTGATAGCTTGCGTTTCTTAATCGCGTTGCCCAGTTCCTGCTCAATATAGAAATGTCGGTCAACCTGGCTTTTGGTATTGCCAGTATAGATGCGAATACAGTTATCACGTTGCGTGGCGGCGTACTGGCTGGTTTTAGCTGCCACTTTTACCAGCTCATCTGCGGCTAATGCGTTACAAATGTTGGGATAAATACCGATGCTAATGTCTGTCGCATACAAGAAATCAATCGCTTCAACAGAGTTCTGATACGCCTTACATATTCGCTCAGCAAGATTCTTTAAGTCATCATTGTCATATTGCCCGCGAACCAGAATAGCAAAGTCATGTGACTGAATTCGGTAGATATCGACGAATTGATCGGGGAACTTACCTAGTGTTTTGTTGAGGTGTGACAATAGGTTACGCATGATCTGCGAGCCGTATAACGTCTGATAGGATCTCGCGTTGCCAGCCTGAATATAAACCAGATGATGAGACTGAGTCGTGACCCCTTTGATGTTATCAAGATCAATAGCCAGCTTTTGTTCGTTAGATAACCCTGTCGGTCCATCTCTGAGTGAAGACTGCTGAACATACATCTCCATCAGTTTGCGATCAGAAATGTCTTTATGACAACCTATCATAAAGCGATGACCATTGACCGTTTTGGTGATGGCTGTACCTTCGAGCCAAGTGTATTGGCCATTAGTGCAGCGCACGCGATACTGAACCGTAACACGCGATTCATCTTCTTGAATGTGTTCATCAACGCGTTCAGACAGGGCTACTTTATCAAGCGGGTGGACCAGATCGAGCCAGTTTTGCAGACAAGTATGCCCAGACTCAACGCCAAAGCGAGCATAAAAGGAAGGGTTATAGAAACAGACATGCTCGGTATCTGACATATAGAAGATACCATCATTGAGTACGTCGACCACATGTCTAAAGTGGTTGTCCATCAATTCATCAAGTTCTGCACCAGTCAAAATACTGGCTTGAGTCGATTCACTCTCAACCGAGTCAACACTCATCTCAGAGACAAGAGTGATCTTAGGTCGTGGAGATATGCTATTTATTGACTGTGACATTGGTGACTAAGGTACCTACAAGACAGTTTTCTGGTCAATTTTTTATACTTTAACGATTTTTACATGAGTATCGTGTCAGTATTACATTAAATAATGATGAATCTCTAGCAGATGGCTCCCATTATTTGTTAATAAATCAAAAACATTGCCCTGCACTGACAAGTTAACTAAATATAGTGATACTTTGAACAATTACACAGCATCAAAAGTTAACCTGTTGTTCTAGCGCAGTATGACCAGATTATCCTCTGAAAACAGATTGTTATGTTTCGCGAGTAAGTAACTGTTTTTCTTTTTTTGCGATCGCTATACTGAGACTAAATTCATAAGCAATTGACGTTTGTCGGCACGCGCTGCTTCAGTTAGTTCGATAAGTCTGCGTTGTAGAACCGGAACCAAGATGAAATCACAACTCGATCTTAACCTACTTAAAGTCTTACCTTTACTTGAAAAACACCGTCAGCTTAAGCCTGTAGCAAAAGAGCTAGGCAAAACTGAGAGTGCGGTGAGTAAGCATCTTGCGAAGCTAAGGGAGCAGCTTGATGATCCTCTGTTTGTCAGAGGCGCATTTGAGTTTGAACCCACTGAGTTCACCATCGAACTATTGCCAAAGATTACCGCCGGCTTAGATATGATTGGTGAAGCGGTTCAGAGAGGGGAGTTTGATCCCGCGTTATACGACAAACCTATCTATATCGCTCTGCCGAGTCTTGGTCAGTACTTAGTTGGCAAAGAGTTACTGCTCGATTTAATTGCTACCTTTCCCAAAGCAAAGATAAACATTACTACCTGGAATGAGTCCTCCATTACCGACATTCTCGATGAGAGACTGGATATCGGCGTCCAGTACTTCAATGAAGAACTGACCAAAACGATCTTCCAGCAACATTTAGGAAAGTACAAAGGTGCGATCATCAGTGCAGAGAAGTACGCCCATCGCAGCATTGAAGACAAACTGGCAATGCCTTATATCATGATGGAGATGAAGGGTTGGCAGGATACTAAAGCGGTAACCAGTCAAGCATTGGAGAAGCATGGGATTGAGGTCAATACTATCGCTACCGTCGATAATATTACCTGCCTGTTTGAAGTGTTAGAGAGTATAGAAAGTGCCACTCTACTGCCATTTACCAGCCATGTTCAGCTGCACAATAAGTTCTCAGTGACACCTTTGCCGGAGCATTTGCAGTTGGAGCATCCACCTTCAGTGGTTGCCAACTATAAGCTGGTCAACCATGGTAATCCGCTCCATCAACTACTGGCACAAAAGATTAAGCAGCATCTTTTCTAGTTTCGCTCAGGTCGACGTAGATATGTTGCTGAATTCGCATCAGCTCAACAATTGAGTCGACTCTGTATTTGTCGAGAATTCTCGCTTTATAAGTACTGATTGTTTTTGAGCTTAGAGACAAGAGTTCTGAAATCTTCTTATTACTGTACCCTTTGATTAGGTAGTTAAACACCACGGTTTCTCGCTTTGATAATGTGGTGTTGCGTTTTTTAAGGTTGTCGCTGTTTTTGAACACAGCATGACCTTTTAACACGCTAAGTACCGCTTCTTTCAGAACCAGAGTATTTTCCAGTTTAGACACGTAGCCATTGGCCCCCAGTGACTTAGCTGTTTCTGAATACATTGGATGCTTACTGCTGGAAACAAACAGGATACGTCCTTTGTAGCCGAATGCTCGTGCACGTCTGACAAACTCGAAACCGTCTGAGCCTTCGAGGTCGACATCTAATACCACTAAATTGATATCGTGATTTCTGATCAACTGTATGGCAAACGTGGCAGAAGGAGCCTGTAATACCTGAACATTAGGCAGAGTCTCATAAAGCATTTGAGACAGCGCTTCGCGCATAATCGGTTGACTATCAATCACTAATGTATGAGTTGAGGACATCATTATTACTTTCTCGCTATTATTTTAATCTATGATGCTTCCATGCGAATTATCCGATGGCGCTAATGTAAGAGATAGCTGACGGAAAAGGGGGAAAGGGGTATTTTCCAGTTCGGAAAAACTGTCAGTAGAGGGTAAAGTAGGTCAGTGTAGAGTTATTATTCTATATATTGGCTAAGGATTTTATCCAGAGTGCCGTCACGCTTAAAGTCAATAATTGTCTTGTTAACCTGTTGAATAAATTCACTTTTATATGGATATTTGTCTGGTGAAATCTTAGTGAAACCGAGGTAACCCTGTTCACTGCTGACTGAACTACCTAATTTCATCTTCCAGCTTGAATCGATGACACCTTCTTGCATCAACAGCTTCACTTCCCAAACAATGGAAAGCCTGTCATTGACATAACAGTCGATACGATTCTTATACAGGTTAAGTATATTATTGCGGTTACCCTTAGCCTCAATCAGTTTTATCGTGCCTTTTTTCACCTCTTCCCAGAATCTGTTACCTCCAAGGGCAAATGACTCGTTGACACCGACAGTCAAGCCCAGATAATCATCGGGCCATTTATTTAGCTGACGCTCCTTAACACTGTCTGGACGACAGTAAACGACAACCTGTTCATCGAGAATGGGTTCGGAGTAAGGCGAGATGTAGAGGCGTTTGTCAGGGTAGTAATAGGGAGGGAACAAAGCAAAGCCCTCACCTGTTTCAAGCAGCTTGAGGCCTCGTTTCCAGGGAATGGGGGTGAGTTTAACTCGATACTCGGGCATCTTCTCGAATACTGCTGCAAGAATATCGACGTAAATTCCTTTTAGCTGCCCATCGACCGAATAGCTATATGGAGGGTATGAATCATCGCCGTAAACCGTTACGGGAGTCGGGGGATGGTACGCCCAACAGACATTACTAAACAGAACAAGTATTAACCACCTCAAGACGACATCACCTTATGGTTGTTGTTTGTTATAGTTAACTTTAGTTTATTTCTCGACGCTTAGAGATTAGACTTTCATTTTTATCAGTGAATGACCCCAAGGTATGGTATGAGCCAGGATTACGAACAGGGCGAAGAAATCGAAATTGAAGCGATTGGTATTGAAGTCTCTTCGCAGCCTATTGAGCTGTATAAAGTGTTTAAGATCGCTAACCTGGTCGGTGGTGGCGGTGAAGCTAAGCACCTAATTGCTGAAGGTTATGTGGCGGTGAACGGTGAGCTTGAGACCCGAAAACGTCGCAAGTTATACGATGGCGACTTCTTTGAGTTTAATCAGGAGTATTACGTTGTTATCTGTGATGCTCCGGTGACTGAGCCTGAAGAGAAACCAGTCAAAGCTGAAAAACCAGTGCAGCCTGCGAAAGATAACAGCAAGGCGAAGAGCAAAAAAGCAGCCAAATCTAAACAAAAGTCTAACCAAGTGGAATCAAAGCCAGCTAAGAAAAAGGGTAACGGACGTTCCTCGATAGACTTTTTCTAATTACGTTGCAAAAGGGCCTCAACAGGCCCTTTCTTGTTTGTGGATGGTTAGGTCCGAATGTGGGAGATCACCTGATTGAGATCGTCGACATTTTGTTGCAAGTCGATCACTATCGGTTCCAGTTGATTAATGGCCTCATTCATATCAGAAGAGAGGTTTTTTATATTCGCAAGGTTACCTGATATCTCATCACTAACGGCCAGTTGCTCCTCTGTCGCCGCTGCGATAGAGGTGTTGAGTTTGTGAATTTCAGTGGCAGAGCCTTGAATGGTACCAAGTGCATCGTTCGCTACGCTCATATTGGTACGTGTTGATTGCATTTTCTCCGCGCTGCTCTCAATGGTCACCGTCGACTCTTTAGCTTTCTCCTGCAATGTCGAAATAATACTTTCTATTTCTCCGGTTGAGTCCTGGGTGCGTTGGGCAAGAGAGCGAACTTCGTCAGCAACCACCGCAAATCCACGCCCTTGTTCACCTGCCCGGGCTGCCTCTATCGCCGCATTAAGTGCGAGCAGGTTAGTCTGTTCAGCTATCGCCTTAATAACATCCAACACATTGCCGACATTACTCGACTCTTCAGCCAGTTGTTTAATAATGTCAGAAGTATTGGTGAACTCTCCCTCTAACTGAGAAAACTCGTTGGTTGTTTTATCGAATACCTGTTTACTGGTAGAGGCTTCTTTTTCTGCGCTTCCTGCATACTGCTCCGCCATATTAGTGCTTTCAGCGACATTGGAAAGGGCAGTGGTCATCTCTTCCATCGCTGTTGCAGCCATTTCCACTTCTTGATTTTGCTGACCAGCCATATCGATGTTTTTCTGGGTAATGGATTGAATAGATTGGGAAATGTCTGAGATGGTAGTGTTTACCTGATTGATTTTGCTGATGGTCTTAGCATAGCTAATCAAAACCTTGTTGATGGTGGTACCTATAATGCCCAGTTCATTATTGCTCTTATCATCGACGCGTAAGGTTAAATCGGAATCGGTATCGACTTGCTGAAGTAAAGTCGCCATTTGATCAATCGGTTTTACCACTCTGCGGTTTACTAACACATAACCGACAATCGCAATGACAAACACTGCGATTAAGGAAATATTACCGATCATCACTGTGGTTTGAACTTCTTTTGCTGCCATATCAAATTGTCTGTTCGTTCGGTCTTCTAACTGTTTGAAGAAGGCATCGATTGGAACCATGATTTTGGCTTTTTCTTGGTGGTATTCTTTACTGTGTAATAACTTAGCCGCCATGGCTAGATCTGGCTCCCCTCGAACCGTGTAGTTTCCGGAGCTATCAGGATACAAGCCTTTCACCGCGTTCATCGCTTTGACTTCCATATTGACTAAAGCGTCTGAGTTTTGTTGGGCTTGTTGTAACAGTTTGAATTCAGATTGGGTGAAGCCTAAATTCTCCATCATTTTTTGCAGCGAGATACGCTGACCGTCAGGTTTTGGCTTTTGACCATAGTTCAATACCAGATCCCAGTATATGGTGTGGTAGTTCTCCGGACGCGCTTTCTGGCCATTACGAATCGCCAAAATATCCATATACATTTTTTCGTAGCTGTCATCGGCGGTCAAAACGTAGGTGCGTCCTAAGCGTGTAAGGTCGTCGGAGCTTTGACGTAATTCGTCAGCAGCCTGGTAAGAGTGATAGCGGATTTGCGCCATATCATCTACTTTTTGCAATAAACCGTTAAGCTGCAGCACTGTCACTACACTGATCACAATGCCTAAGGCAATAACCCCAAACACCAGTTTCATTGTATTGTTAATGTTCATTGTGTTGATCCCTTTAACTAAACGAATCAACCGACGTTGCTTTATGTTCTAGCTACCAAATATCAGTCTAGCTGTAATTTTTATGGTTTAGGAAATTGGTTTAATAGCTCTTTGGCCAGTTCAAATTCAAACCCTTCAATGGCATCAATAAATTGTGATTGCTGCTCCGGAGTCCAAACACCAAACTGCTCTGCATCTTGTACTATGGCGAGCGCTTCCACATCATATTCATCAACAAGAGTGACCAACTGTTGATAGAGTTGTTTTGGGTCGACCTGTAGTTTGGCAGGTTGTGGCTGGCTTTCTTGTTGCCACTGGGTTAACTCTTGGTGCAGTTTTTCGACGATCGCACTGCTTACTTCGAGTTCTCCCAAAGCTGTTTTGCTGTGTTCTTTGATGCTCCGTTCCATTTTGCCAGCAAGCTTAGCAAGCAGTTCAATCCCCAGGTTGGCGGAAGACCCTTTCAACGAGTGAGCCATCCTTGCGGCCATCTCCCAGTCCTCTTTGTCGACAACCTCTTTAAACATCGGCAGCTCTTCCAGTTGGGTCGCGAGGAAGCGTGACAATATGGAGAAGTAACTCTCTCTGTCACCGCCAATATCAAAAATGGCTTGTTCGAGGTTGATACCCGACAGGTTTGGCAGGTCTGAATTATCAGTTGGCGCCGGTTCTGATGTTGGCTGCGAAGGTGATGATGACTCATCGCTTGGCAACAGATGCTGGCTTAAAGTCTGATAAAGGTTGCGAACATTAATCGGCTTGGCTAAATGGCTATTCATCCCAGCAGCGATACATCTGTCCACGTCACTTTGCATTGCGTTGGCAGTCATCGCGATAATAGGCAGCTGCTGCCAGTCCGGGTTACGGCGGATTTGCTCGGTTGCTGATACGCCATCAAGCACCGGCATCTGCATATCCATCAGGACCAGATCGACCGGATGTTGCTCCAGCATATTAATGGCTTGTTGGCCATTATCCGCGGTGAGCACGTTGACGTTGGTTCCCTTTAGTAGGCCAATAGCGACTTCCTGATTGACTTCATTATCCTCAACTAAGAGTATTGTTTGTCCGCCAAACACGGGCTTTTCAAGCTGATTAGCCGGGGTGTTGCGCGTGACATGTTCTATACCAAAGCTGTCCATGATTGCGTCAAGAAGGTTAGATGGATTGACTGGTTTGACTATCAATGAATCAACCAGTTTAGAGCTGGCCTGATCGAGAGATATTTCACGCCCGTAGGCAGTGACAAGGAAGTTTTTTGAATGCTCCAGTAACTGCTCGTTTTGCGCCGTTTGGAGCAACTCAATACCGTTCAGGCCGGGCATATTCCAGTCAACAAAAAGCAGGTCGAACTGGCTATTACGTATCTCATCGAGCGCTTCAAAGCCGTTGCTGACCGCTTTTGCGTCAAAATGCATGGCATTAAGCAGGGTGACCAGAATATTACGTGCCGAATCATTATCATCGACGACAAGTGCGCGTTTTCCTGCCAGCCCGGCGACAGGTTTAGATATGTCACGCATTTTGGCTTCTTGTAGGCCACATGTAATGGTAAAGGCGAACGTTGAGCCAGCACCAAGGGTACTGCTGACTGAGAGTTGCCCGCCCATCAGTTCAACGAGCTGTTTGCTAATGCTAAGCCCAAGACCAGTGCCGCCAAATTCACGAGTAATGCTGCTGTCTGCTTGAGAGAACGCATCAAATAAGTGGGCGATTTTTTCTTTATCAATTCCAATACCAGTATCTTTCACTGAGAAGTGCAATACAACGTCACGTTCTGTGAGTAGCTCTATACGAACAGCGACGACTACTTCGCCTTGCTCGGTAAACTTGACCGCATTTCCACACAGATTAACCAGGACCTGACCAATGCGCAGTGGGTCACCAATCAAGCCTGTCGGAACCTGTGGCTCGATATCGAGTAAGAATTCGATTTTTTTCTCCTGCGCTTTTAATGAAATGACATTGGTTAAGTTGTCAAAGACCTCATCAAGGCTGAAATCTATGGTCTCGATGTTTAACTTGCCGACTTCAATTTTAGAGAAATCGAGGATGTCATTAATAATGCCAAGCAGGTTTTTGGCTGACTCATTAATGCGGGTTAGGTACTTATGCTGTGCGGGATCGAGTTCAGTGTTAAGTGCCAAATGAACCATTCCGAGTATGCCGTTCATTGGTGTGCGAATCTCATGGCTCATATTGGCAAGGAATTCACCTTTGGCGCGGCTCATGGCGTCTGCGGTTTCTTTAGCGTCACGTAACTCAGTCTCCATCAGTTTACGCTCCGTCAGGTCGAGCAAAATCCCGACTATGCCCGAGACTTTACCGTGACTATTGTTGAATGAGGCTTCGCATACCAGCATGTCGCGGGTTTGTAGATGTTGATCAAGCAGCGACAATTCATAGTTTTTGCTTCCTTGTTGCAGGATTAACTGTTGATGAGTCTCGCTGAAACATTGCGATGCATCTTGCTGGCTAAAGACCTGTTGCGGAGTTTTTCCTATGATCTCCTGCATGGGTAAACCACAAAGCTCGCTGAACTTAGCGTTAACAGTTAGATATTTCCCTTGTGGGGACAGGCAGTACATCGGGTTAGGGGTAGCGTTTAAGATCTCCTGATTGAGCTGAGACTGTTCCAACACCTTTTGCTCTGCTTTTCTTTGTAACTCTATGTTCTGACTGAGTTGGATACTGACAGCGAGGTCATCAAGCATTTGAGTGAGCCACTGATACTGAATATCGCTCAACGTTTCCGTCGTACCCACTTCAAGCAGCGCGACTGGCTGTTCGTTTACGCACAGAGGGAAGTAATAAAGCTCATTTAGCTCAAGGCTACCGCCACTAACCGGCATAGTGTATTTGCCCGCCAGTGACTTCATGCTATATGGCTTGCCGGACAGAAGTACGCTGAGTTCAGTAGAGCTGGTATCTGAGATAAAACTGTCATGTGAGCCTTCATGGCCAGCGCCCGCTATGCGAACCAACTGATCATCTCTGTACAGCGACAGACCAACTTGTTGGATAGGGAACTGGTGGAGCAGGAACTGGGTAACTTCCTGGCACAAGGTAATCGTCGACTGGCTGGTTCTCAACACAATATTGAAGTCTTTAAACAGTGTGTTTTGATTTAATTGCTCGGCAATGTGGTGGAAAACCACATTGAGGCTATCGATAAACCTCTGCAGTTCAGCGTAGGCTTTCTGCGTGATGGTAAAGGCGTAATCCTTCTCTTTCACTTGATGCACGACGGTTTTTAGCAATTGGCTGAGAGGACTGATATAGAGGTGCCAGAGCAGCGTGAAAGAGAGCGCGATTGAGGCAAGCAGAATGGTCATCAGAACCAGATAAATACGGCGGTATTCTTGTGTTTGCTGGTCAACATTAGCAATGTTGTTTTCTATTCGGAATAGGATAGCCTGATGCGCAGAGCCAACCGCACGCATGATCTTGGCTTTTTCGGCGAAATACCTTTTGCTGTAAAGCAAGGACTGGGCGTAAGCGAGGTCTGGTTTCCCAGTATCAACCTCTGTGCCGTTGTCGACCAGCTTGATTCCTTTCACTGCTAAAAAGGCTTCACGCTCTAGGTTAACTAAGCCGTCAGAGAGCATAAGTGCGCTTTTGAGCTCAAGAAACTCTGCTTCACTGATTCCTGACTCTCTTAGGCGGGTTAATAAAGGCACGCCTGTAGATTGCTCACCGTCAGAGAAGGTTTGCGATGAATTAGCAATCAGATCCCAGTACTCATACTCATTCCCTTGCGGGATAGGGATGTCTCCGTTACGTACGGCAAGTACTCGATTAAACAGTTGTTCCCAGTATTGGTCGCCTGTTACCACATAAGCGCGGGCAAATTTAGTCAGATGATCTGAGCTCTGCTTCAGCTCTTGAGAGAGGCGGTAGAAGCGGTGTAAGTCTTCTAGATAGGTGTGGCCCTGGGAGCGTAACTCAGACACTTTATCGGTAACCACTGACATGGCTACCGCACAAATTCCCATCGCGAGGAAGAGCAACATAAATAAGGTTCGTATAGAGCGCATTAAAAAGTGTCCTTCCTCAGCTAGATAGCAGTGCAAGTGGGAGTGGCTTGTCTATAGTTATTGATAAGTTTAGTTATTGTTCTTCTGGTCGATAAAATTTTTTAGGATATTTTCTATGCCCGTAGAAAACTTGAGTGACTGCACAGTGCTGATTGTCGATGACTGTGCAGAGAATCTGGCTTTTATGGCCCAAGGCTTGAAAGAGCGTTACCATGTTAAAGCGGCAAAAAGCGGGGAGATGGCACTACATATTCTGGAGCAATTTGATATCGACCTGATTTTGCTTGATATAGTGATGCCTGATATCACTGGTTATGATGTGATTCGAGCAGTGACCAATAACCATAAAACACGCAATATCCCGGTAATATTTCTCACCGGAAAGAACTCGCCAGAAGATGAAAAACTTGGCTTTGAGTTGGGAGCCGCGGACTATGTACATAAGCCAGTCAGCATTCCTTTGTTACGCTCAAGAGTAAAAACACACCTGCAAAACAAACGATCGAAAGACATCCTTATGGATGAAAATGGTTACCTTGAGAAACAGGTCCTGAAACGCTCCTATGAACTGGACCGTATGCAGGACGCGGTAGTATTTGCACTAGCAAGTCTTGCAGAAACACGTGACCCTGAAACTGGCAACCATATTCTGCGCACTCAACATTACGTAAAGCTGCTCGCAGAACAGTTAGCCGAGAAGCCGCATTATAGTGAAATGCTAACCCCAAAAATGATCGATACCTATTTTAAAGCAGCGCCGCTACACGATATTGGCAAAGTAGGGATTGTCGATTCTATCTTACTCAAACCCGGCAAACTGACCGACGAAGAGTTTGAGATTATGAAAGACCATGCCAAGCTCGGACTGCTGGCACTGGAGAAAGCAGAACAACTTTCAGGGGCTAGGAACGAGCTTATCACTGTGGCTAAGGAGATCGCCTACGGCCATCATGAAAAGTGGGATGGTTCAGGATACCCCAATGGTTATAGCGGTGATGCGATTCCACTTAGCGCCAGACTGATGGCACTGGCGGATGTTTATGATGCGCTGCGGTGTCGCCGAGTCTACAAAGCCCCTATGAGTCACGATAAAGCGAAACAAATCATCATGGAGGGAAGTGGTCAGCATTTTGATCCTGAAGTGATTGAGGCCTTCATTGCTCAGGAAGATCGCTTTATCAAAATTGCTGAAGAGTTTGGTGACGAGTCACCGATTGATGACAGCAAGTGGTAACCCATGTCGAGTTAGCTCTTGTTAACGACCGCCTAATTACAAATCCTTGATAAATGTAAAAAACGTAAATACACGGTACATGGCTACAAATCTAAATGATAATACATTGCATTTGTAATTATGGAGTCTAACAATGAAATTGTCTGCCGTTGCGCTGCTAGCCAGCCTGAGTGTATTTGGTGCCAGTGCGAAAATGGTTGAAGTTGAGCACGCACAAGGAACGACTAAACTTGATTCAAACCCTGAGCGAGTGGTCGTAATTGGCCTTGGAGCCCTGGATACTGTCAAAGCAATGGGTGTGGAACCTGTAGCTGTCTCAACGGTAAGTATGTTCCCTGATTACCTTGCAGAATATCGCGATTACCAGTTTGTCTCTGCAGGTAGCTTGCATGAACCTAATTTTGAAGCGATCTACATGCAAAAGCCGGATCTGATTATTGTCGGTTCTCGCGCTGCCCCTAAGTACAAAGAATTGTCTGAAATTGCGCCAACTATCGTTTTTGCTACCGATGCAAAGCAAGGTTACTGGGAAAGTACACAACAGCAATGGCGTAATCTGGCAAAAGTCTTTGAAAAGCAGGAGTTTGTTGAGCAGAAAATTGATCAGATTGGTCAAGAGATCGAAGTAATTCGCACTGCAAACCAGAACAACAAACTTGATGCGCTAACCGTAATGAGTGCGGGTGGCAAGATTACGGCATTTGGTGCTCAGTCTCGCTTCTCTGCTGTCTACAAAGATTTCGGTTTCCAGGAAACCGTTAAGGGCATTAAAGAGAGCCGTCATGGCGACCTTGTTTCTTACGAATTCATTAGCGAAAAGAACCCATCAACACTGCTTGTTGTCGATAAAGATCTACTGATTAATAAAGGCAAGGGCAGCACGGTACAACGTGACTTCGAGAATGACCTTGTGAAGTCGACTCAAGCGTATAAGCATGACCGTCTGGCATATCTGGATATCAATGCATGGTACCTGTCTATTGCGGGTATGCGTGCGACAGAACAGATGATTGCAGATGTAAAATCCGCTTCAACACCTAACTAATTAACAACCAATAATAATAACAATAAGCCTCAAGCGTTTGCGCTTGAGGCTTTGTGCTGATGAGGCCAAGAGTGAAAAGACTATTGCTGATACTGATTGTTTTAAGTATCGCGTCGCTGTTTGTTGGTGTAGGGCAACTGACTCTTACATCATTAGTTGCCGGAGATAGCGCAAGCTGGCATTTGCTGTTTACCAGTCGGATTCCTCGCTTAATCGCCGTATTGCTCGCAGGAGCAGGGCTCAGTATTGCCGGGCTTATTATGCAGCAAATCAGCCAGAACAGATTTGCATCCCCTTCGACATCAGGAACTGTTGAGTGCGCAATGCTTGGCTATGTGCTGAGTTTGGTGTTGTTTGGTAATGGCCAGCAACTTTGGATGATCTTTGCCGTGTCGATGGCGGGCACGCTGCTATTTGTGCAATTCATTAACCGTGTCCAGTTTAAAAACGCCATCTTTGTCCCTTTAATCGGTATTATTTTTGGTAACGTAGTGGATTCACTGGCGACATTTATCGCGTATAAATATGATGCGTTGCAAAACCTCTCAAGCTGGACAATTGCAAACTTTGCCAATCTGCTTCAGGGTGACTACGAACTGCTTTATATCGCTATTCCAGTTGCAATACTCAGCTACCTATATGCGGCACGAATCTCTGCAGTTGGGCTGGGCAAAGACTTCGCGACTAACTTAGGCCTCAATTACCAACAAGTACTCATTCTGGGCGTACTACTGGTGTCGGTGATGTCAGCAACCGTAGTCATGATTGTTGGTATGTTGCCATTCTTAGGCTTGATCGTGCCCAACCTTGTTAGTCAGTTCTATGGCGACAACCTACGCAAAAATATCCCGATTACCGCGATACTAGGTGCCTTGATTGTGCTGTGTTGTGATCTTGCAGGGCGGGTAATCATCTTCCCTTACGAAATCCCGATTTCGACCATCATTAGTATTCTCGGCGGTTCGGTGTTTATCTACTTCATTCTAAAGGGGCAAAAAAATGCGTGATAGCACTAAGCTCATCGCTGTTGCGTTTATTGTCATTGTTTTGTGCGCGATGTTTATCGGCATTGGCCTTACCAGCGATAACTACCAATACTTTTTATCTCGTCGTATTCCTAAAGTTATGGCGATGGTGATTGCCGGGATTGCGATTGGTCAGTCGGCACTGGTCTTTCAGACCATCACTCACAACCGTATTCTGACGCCAAGTATTATGGGTTTTGATTCGTTGTATATGTTTACTCAGGTGCTGGTGGTTGTCACATTCGGTGGCATGAGTAGCGTAGCGCTCAATGCTTACCTCAACTTCAGCTTATCTGTTGCAGTCATGCTGGGGTTCTCTTTGCTGCTGTTTAGTTTCTACTTCAAGGGTAAGAACCAGAACCTGATGGTATTGTTATTGCTGGGCGTAATCTTGGGCCAGCTGTTTAGCAGCATCTCTTCGTTTTTCACCATGCTAATGGATCCGAACGATTTTGCCGCAGTTCAGGCGAACATGTTCGCCAGCTTCAACAATATTAAGGTCGAACTGGTCTATTACTGCGTGCCACTGCTTGCGGTGATCAGCATTGCGTTATACCGACTCCACCGCGTGCTTGACGTATTCTGGCTTGATAAAGATAACGCCATCAGTCTCGGTGTGGATGTTAAACGTGTGACCATGCAAGTGTTGGTACTGAGCGCCGCATTAATTGCGATCTCAACTGCACTGATTGGTCCGATTATGTTCTTCGGTTTATTGGTAACCAACCTGGCCAGAGAGATGTTCAAATCGTATCAACATAAGGTGCTGATTTGGGGCGTGTCTCTACTGTCAATTGCGTTACTTCTTGGCGGACAATGGGTTGTAGAGAACCTGTTTGACTTCTCAACCACGATTAGTGTGGTCATCAACTTTGTCGGCGGTATTTATTTCTTAACCATGTTGCTGCGCAACAAGATTGTTTAGGTTCAATATGATTTCTTTAAAAAGTCTTACTAAGGTATTTGGTCAGTTTACCGTGGTTGAGAATGCCAGTGCTGAGTTTGAAAAAGGTCAGGTAACGTCAATTATTGGTCCGAATGGGGCGGGTAAAAGTACCTTGCTTTCGATGGCGAGTCGTCTGGTTTCAAGCGACAAAGGCGAGGTTTTGATTGACTGCAAAGAGCTCAGTGAGTGGGACAGCAAAGAACTGGCAAAGCGCCTTGCAGTCTTGCGTCAGGCTAACAGTATCACGATGCGATTTACGGTCAGAGAGATGGTCTCATTTGGTCGTTTTCCATACTCGCAAGGGAAGCTGAACCAGCAGGATCAAGAGGTGATCGATAAGGCGATAGAGTATCTTGATTTGACGGAGATCCAGCATAAGTATCTTGATGAACTGAGTGGTGGACAGCGTCAGCTATCCTTTATTGCCATGGTGATGGCGCAGGACACCGACTATGTTTTTTTGGATGAGCCGCTCAACAACCTTGATATTAAGCACTCTCTACAAATCATGAAGAACATCAGACGCTTAGCGCACGAGATGAACAAAGCCGTTGTCGTGGTGATTCACGACATCAATTTTGCTGCCTGTTACTCGGATATCATCATTGCGTTGAAGAAAGGCAAGATTGTTGCTCAGGGCAGTGTAGAAGAGGTAATCCAGGCTGAGATCTTAGAGAGTATCTATGAAACGCCATTTAACATCGTCGAAGTAGGCGGCAAGCGCATGTGTACCTACTATTAAGTCCATCTATTGCTAAAAAGCCTCGAAATACGAGGCTTTTTTATGATTATTCCGCTTTGGTGAGATCTTCAATGATAGGGCAGCTGCTCCCTGAATCACCGGGACAGGCAGACACCCATTTTTTAAGCTGACGCTCAATCTCTTGCAGTTCACGGATCTTGATTTCAACCTCGCGCAATTTTTCTTTTGCCTTGGCTTTAACTTCGCTGCTTTTGCGATTGGAATTGTGGGCTAACTGAACCAACTCTTTACATTCGATCAGAGAAAAGCCCGCATTTTTAGCTCGTGAAATCAGATTGAGCTCCTGAACATGCTGCTCAGAATACTCTCGGTATCCGGATTCGCTTCGGTGTGGCGCAGTGATGAGCTCTTTATCTTCGTACAGTCGAATAGACTTACTTGATAGACCTGTCAGCTTAGATACAGCTCCGATATTCATTATGTTTCCTTAGTGAGTTAGACACGGCTAATTCTACTTTGACACTGTTTTACTATGTTTGTTCTCAAAAGGCTAGGCAAGGGTAGAAAAGGGCACCATACAAGAGTGCCAATCGTTATCGTGATGCATAGTCATATGTCGAATAATTATCCAAAACTGACAAAAAGCACATTAATTTTTGAGTTCGAATTAAATGCCCAATTGCGATAGATCAACAAAAGTTTGTTTGTTTTGTTGAATAAGTACAAATAAAGTTGAAACATTCAAAAAATATTGAATAATAGAATCCACAAAACTATAGAAGTGTGATGCTTCATCAATCAGTCTGAAACAGGAACATATCCATGTCGAACACATTTGTGCTGGTCATTAACTCTGGTAGCTCTTCATTAAAATTTGCCGTTATCGACTCTCAGTCGGGCGAAGCGATTGTTAGCGGCCTGGGCGAGTGCTTTGGCTTGCCGGAAGCTGTCATCAGCTGGAAGTACAATGGTGAAAAAACAGAAGAAACCATTGATGCACCGGACAACCACCACCAACACGCGATTGACCGCATCGTGGCGCTAATGGACACATTAGGCTTCAACAATGATCTCGTGGCTGTAGGTCACCGCATTGTACACGGCGGAGAAAAATTCACTTCGACAGTACGTATTGATGACGAAGTTTTAACAGAAATTGAAAGCCTGTCAGACTTGGCACCGCTCCACAACCCAGCAGGTGCGATTGGCATCGAAGCGTCGATGAAAGCCTTCCCAAGCCTGCCACAGTTTGCTGTGTTTGATACGGCTTTCCACCAAACTATGCCACAGAAAGCTTTCACTGGCGCAATCTCTAACGAGCTATACAAAGAATACGGTATTCGTCGTTACGGTTTCCACGGTACTAGTCATTACTTTGTTAGCCGTGAAGCCGCTAAGATGCTTAATAAGCCAGTTGAACAAGCGAGCTTTATCTCTGTCCACCTGGGTAATGGTGCGTCAGTATGTGCGATTGAAAATGGTCAGTCAGTCGATACTTCAATGGGCTTTACACCACTTGCTGGTCTGATGATGGGTACTCGCTCTGGCGACCTTGACCCAGGTATCATTGAGTTCCTGATGAAGAAAGGCTGGAGCCAAGAGAAAGTCTTCGAAACGCTAAACAAAAAATCAGGTTTCTTGGGCGTTTCTGGCCTGACATCAGATGCGCGTGGCATTCTGGAAGCGATGGAAAACGGTCACGAAGGTGCCAAGCTGGCGTTTGAAGTATTTACCTACCGCGTAGCGAAATACATTGGTTCTTACCTGATCCCATTAAACCACCTGGATGCAATCATCTTCACTGGTGGTATCGGTGAGAACTCTCTCCCTATTCGTCGTGAGATTCTGAACAACCTTAACCTACTTGGCTTTATCGAAGACGAGAAGGGCAATGAAGACGCTCGTTTTGGCGCAGCAGGTATCATCGCTAAGTCTGAAATGCTAAACGCAGTAGCGATGGTGATTCCAACCAATGAAGAATTTGTCATCGCGCAGCAGTCAGTAGAACTACTGTAATAAAGTCTAAAATCAGATAAGCAAAAGCGAGCCCAAGTGGCTCGCTTTTTTGTTTTATATATTGGTTTAACCATCACCATGTGCAGTATAGGGAATCCACTCACGACCTGCTGAGTTTTGAGCCGATACGATCTTCTCGGATTCGCCACCAGAATAGCTTAAAGGGACAGGCACCATAAGCCTTTCCATAAGCCGTTTTCGATGCCACTTCGAGTTGAGTTCTTGAAGAAAAAGGCCGTTGCGTTTGAATAGCATCGAGCGCCACCGATTAAACTCAGTATTCCTGAAAGCAAAGCCCACCGAAAAGCGGGCTTTGTTCTCTTTTAGTAACGAGAATAATAACTAGTAGTTAGCTTGAATGCTGACACCGCTATAGTTTGAGTAACCTTGAATCATGACGTGGTAGCGTCCACTTTGTGTCGCGCTGACCGTACACATTTCATTGTTACCGTATTTGAAAGGTCGGCAGTCCCATGCATTCAGTGTTGGTTTTGCACCAAAACGGAGATACAAGTCGGCATCGCCAGTACCGCCATACATCTGTACTGTCAGACGCTGTCCTGCTTCTACATCAACATAGTAAGACGCTACTTGACCCGTTGAGCCACTTAAACCGCTCACTGGCACGCCCGAAGTTAATTTCCCTTCCGGGTCAGGTGTTGGATCAGGTCCACCACAGTCTTGGCCACAATCAGCATCCGTTAAACTATAAAGCAGCTTGTTCACACTGCCTCTAGTATCCGTCACCTTTCCGCTAGTTGCGCGGCTTATGATCAAGGCCTCTACTTGGCTTGGCGACAGCGAACTGTTTTCTTGAAGAGACAGTGCTGCTACACCCGCCACATGTGGCGTAGCCATCGAAGTGCCACTAATGGTTTTGTAACCACCGTCATACCATGCAGATTTGATTTGTGAGCCTGGCGCGAACACGTCGACACAACTGCCCCAGTTTGAAAAACTCGAACGTGCATCCGTGCTTGTGGTCGAACCGACAGTCACACCTGTAGCAACGCGTGCTGGAGAGTAGTTACACGCATCGGCATTGGAGTTACCTGCTGCTAGCATAAAGCTGACACCTGACTGAACCGCATTTTGCACCGCGCTATCGAGAGCGACAGATTGACCGCCACCTAAACTCATATTGGCCACTGAAGGTCCGGAAGCATTCGCAGCCACCCAGTCCACACCGGCGATAACACCAGACGTAGAACCCGAACCGCTACAGCTCAATACTCTCACACCGACAAGGTTGACGTTTTTCGCAACACCATACAAGCTACCGCCAATGGTGCCCGCAACGTGTGTACCGTGTCCATTACAGTCACTTGCATCTGCATCGTTATCGACAAAGTCGTACCCAGAAACCGAGCGCCCACCAAACTCAACGTGTGCATTGTTCACACCAGTATCGATAACATAAGCCGTTACCCCAGTCCCGTCAAAGTTGGCACTGTAGTTGTTATCGAGTGGCAAATTACGTTGGTCGATTCGATCCAGTCCCCAAATGGCATTGGTTTGATTTGCATCTGCCGGGACTATTGGGTCAAGTGATAGGATTCTGTCTTGCTCAATGTAGTCCACACGAGGATCAGAACGCAGATCTTGTAGCTGCTCAGAACTCAAGTTAGCGACAAATCCACTTATCGAGTGGTCAAAAACCGACTCCACTTCTATCGAATATAAACCGGACATGCGGTCTACAGACTGTTGCGTGAACTGCTCGAATTCCGGTGAGCTGCTCGCCATCATTTGCGGTTGTTGAAATACCACTATATAGCGATCTGCAATGGCGGAGTCGTTCGGTGCAAGCATTAATGTGGCAGGCAATGTGTCGGGAGCTTGTTGTAACTTTGCGCTGTCCACAATCTCATTGGATTGTGAAAAAACGATAGAAGAATGAAAACAGAGTGCCGAAGTGATACAACAACTTAGTAGTTTCTTTAACATAGCATGTTCCTTGAAATCATAGTCTTGTTGATTTTTACCTAGTACCAAACTGTCAACACGAAAACACAGACAATCAGCGTAGTGCGCTCAATACGTGCTGCAGTGACGCTACACAAGTCAAACTAGACAATAAGCAACTGTATGCATAATTGAGAATGATTCACATACTCAGAAACATGATCAATAACCAAGCTTTATTGAAATTGAAATGCAAAGATTCATTTAGATTTAGAGCAAAATCCCTAAAATAGAATAATTATACACATCTGGCTTATTGCCTGTTATATGTCCTATTCTTACCGATAATTTACGCAATAAAACCTGACTATCCTTTCATTGGTCATGACTCAAATCGGTTGATAGATGTGAATATAGCCACCTGATGTCTGATGTTTTTTTAATTCATGGCTACTATTCAAGCTCAATGGAATATGATGTGCGGTATTGGGCGCTTTAAAAAACTCTCGCCAAGGTAAGTAACCTCAATACCTTTCGATAGAGCAAATATAAGACTCATTTGTGAACAGAAAGGCCAGCTATTAGTTGAGGAATAGGAGGAAAAACACTTCCCCATTTAAGAACTGCAATACGCCTTTGTCCACTTCCAAGCTAGCTGTTATGGCTAGCGCGGTTTTGCCCCATAGTTTGTTACACCTTTAAATATCTTAAAGGGACAGGCACCATAAACCGCTCTCAGTAAGGCGCTCCACCGCACGATTCTAAGCCTATGCACATATGAGGAAAGTTTGATATGGTAGTGAGCAATTTAGAGCGGCTCACCGACTTGTGCAGAACGACTTTACCTTTTACGTCAACGACATGAATACTAAAGTGATTTTTAGCTAAGTCGATACCGCCAAAATTAAGAATAATCAGACATGGTGCCTCCGGTTTAAGCAATGACCACATGAGTGTGGCAGATCCTCGGGAGGGGGAATCCATGTCTTTCGTTATGAGATTCAATGAATTATAAGGAAAATGGAGAAAAAGGATGACAAAATCGAGCAGGCGGCTGGCGTCCCTGAGCGTCGTGCTTTTTTTGGGGCTTGTGGGCTACTACATGATAATGGATGAGCCTCTCAAAGACTTTGTCGACTTTGAGCAACTTGAAAATATCGACGGCCGCTTTCATCTACGTGGTGAGACCGAACCCTATAGCGGTAAGGCCAAGTATTTCAGCGATGAGGGGTGGCTAGAGGAGGAGACTACGTTAAGTCAGGGTAAGCTTAACGGCGAGCTGCTGGTGTTTTATGAAAGTGGTGCCGTCAAGGCTGTCACGCATTATGTCGATGGTCAGATAGCGGGCGTGACTCGTGTCTACCTGGAAGATGGTACCCTTAATAAGGAAATCCCATATCAAGATGGGCAGAAACAGGGCATGGAAAAGCACTACGGTTTCGAGGGGGGGCTGCTGTCTGAATCTATAGAATATCGTGAGGGTAAGCGTAACGGCTGGTACACGAGTTACTGGAGTTCCGGACAGATTAATTACTCTGTCCATTATGTAGACGACCTGCGTGACGGCCTGTGGCAGAAATACAGTTTAGGCAAGGTCGTGTTAGAAGGCACCATGGTTGAGGATAAGGAAGATGGCGAGTGGCGCAGCTATTTTCAAAATACCGACACCTTGAAAGGGGTCGCCTACTTCAAGGAGGGTCACCTTCACGGTGAGGTCATCGAGTTTTATGAAAATGGCACGAAGGAATGCATCGAATATTATGAGGCAGGCAAGAAAGTTGGCACCTGGACACGTTTTTATGACGATAACAGTCTCCAACTGGTGAAAAACTACCGGAATGACAAACTGGAGGGCGCCTATCGTAGATATTATCAAGGTGGTCAGCTTAAAGAAGAGGGGCAATACCGAGAAGGTGAAAAGGTCGGTATATGGAGGCAATTCAGTCGGGAAGGTGAGCTGCTCTCTGAGCATGAGGAGTAAAAGGGGTGTAATGGCTGAGTTAATTTGGCCACTACATTAGAGGTTTTGCAATACCTAAAGTAATCCTTGAAATGCTAATTTAGCAAAACCACTGACTCATTTTTGTCCATAGGCGTGTTAACCAGGGCATAGCTAACACGCATTCCCCCTTCTTTGTCAGAGCTCTTGCTCGTTAGACTACAAACGCTAAGCATCAGCCGTTCAGGTTTCACCATATAGAGTCTTGATTGTTTCCCTTAACCAAACAATTTTAGGGTTCTGGTTATTGCGTTTATGCCAAATCATCGTAAATGGAATGAGTAACTTATTCCGATATTCTTCCGCGATGGGAATCGGTAAGGCGACCAAGTTGGGGTGGAGCTGCTGACAGTATTTCTGACAATACTTTGGTGCCGTGGTGAGCATTTGATGACCGGGCTTTTCTGCAACAAATAACGCTTGTTCGAAACTCGCCATGGTCAGGCTGACGTTGCGGGTGTGTCCCTGCTCAGTCAGGATTTCATCCAAGGCCCAACGGTCGTTCTTCTCCCACGTCACATTGATATGGGCATAGCTTAAGAAAGTATCCAGATTCCACTCTTGCTTGAGAGCCGGGTGATCGTTACGGATATACACCATGGGCAAATCCGAGAACAGTACTTCGAAATTAATGAAATAGGGCAGCAGATCTAATGATTCTTTAGAGCGAGGGTGACTTTCGCGACCCGTAAAACCGATATCGACTTCACCGCGGGTAATGGCGTCTAATGAATCGTAATCCCAGTTATGGAACTTCACCTTAGAGTCTGGATAGGTCTCGTGGATCCGTTTGGTCAGCTCATCGACCATAATCAGCGATAACGGTGACTCGACCCCAAGATGAAACTTAACGCCACTTGGCGCTTCATCCCCTCGGCGCGATGCGATTTGGTTACCGATCTGCATCCAGTCAGACAAGCTCTCTTGCATGCTTGTGGCAAGCGTTGTCGGCTTCAGGCCCTGCGGCGTGTTGACAAAGAGCGGGTCATCGAACCAATCCCGCAATTTGCCCAAAGACTTGCTGACAGTAGAAGGGGTCACATTCAGTTTTTTGGCTGTTTTGGTGACACTCTGCTCTTGCAGCAACAACTGCAGAGTGAGGAGTAGATTAAGATCAAGCCGGGCAAGAGATTTCTTCATGAGCTTCACTAACGTTCTGATGTGGAAACAATAATATTAGAGAGAGTCCAATAACGCTACTAGCAACTAAGGCGATCAGCAACATCATGACAGGAGACACCTCCAACAGTGCCATTAACCAGATGTATAAAGCAGACCAGGAAACCTGTGCAATACCAAGCATAGAGCTCGCCAAACCCGCTTTACGTGAGAACAGACTTAATGCCTGACTCATTGCCACACCAAATCCCAGCGAAAAACTCATGCTGATCAAAGCGAAGCCCTGCATATAGAGTGTCGAGCTATCGCCATTCAAGTGAGCCGCGAGAATAACGATAGCCGACACAAAGCTGGTGATTAGGGATGCAAACATCAAGGTCGTCTGTTTGAAATAGGTTAAAGCAATCGGCGCCGAAAATGAGGTTGCCATGCCTACCATCGCAAGTAGCGCCATTGCAGTTGAATACTGGCTTCTAGTAAATCCAAGCGTATCCATGACAATCATTGGTGACGTGTTTACATAGCAGAGAATGGCCGTGACACCTAATGAGGTAAAAATGACGCGTGAGATGAAAAAACGGTTAAATAGCGATTCGTTCGAGTCATGATTGACATCTGGATTGACGTGGGCAGTTTTCGGCAACGTTTCTTTCAAGACGAAGCAAGCGATGACACCTATTGCAATCCCCATTATCGCCATGGCGGTGAACAACACTGGCCACGGAAATTTAATCATGATCAGGTGGCCAATCACGGGAGCGAGTACAGGTATAGAGCAGGTAATACCGTTAAGCATTGACAGTACTTTGGCTCGCTTTTGGTCGTCTAACGTGTCGCGTAATATAGCGAACGCCACCACATAGCAACACGAAGCGCCAACACCTTGAAAGAATCGCATGACCAGGAAACTTTCGGTTGTTTCTGCCAAACCTGCTAATAATGACGCAAGCGTAAAGATCACTGAACCGCACATGGCAATAGGCTTACGACCGAAACGATCCGCTGCTCGTCCAACAAACACCATGGTCGATGCCATACCAGCAAGGTAGATAGAAAAGGCAATATGAAGTTGTGATTCGCTGGCAGACAGGTCATTGGCAATTTGTGGCAAAGCGACTAAGTAAAGATCTATCGCCGTGGGATAGAGTAATACAAAGGCAAAGCTGCAGAGCAGATATCGGGATACATTATGTGGTCTCATGGCTACCTGATAAACGAAGTGGGTTTACAGGGATGATATGAGACATCGACTAACTTGGCGCGTTACCTTTATGACAACAGGTATTTCCTATCGCGACATGGGTACAGTTTCTTAACGGGACAGACACTATAAATATTATCGGGACAGTCGCCATACATGCTGCCCAGATTCACTGCCAGTAAAGCAGTGCATTACAGTTTGGTCGGTAGTTGCAAGTGATAGCAGGAGCCGACATTAGATGTATTCTAGGTCGGCTCCGGATCTGTTATTTACCAGGTCTGTTTCGCTCGATAACGCTGACCGATATTGCTAAAAACAGAATGTCTTTAACTAAGAAAAAGTTGGTAATCAAAACACCGTCAGATACCTTCCACGTGTTTGGGGTCGTGAGCAGAAAGCTTAACGTGGCAACAAAAATAATCGATGCCGCGATGCCAGACACGTAAGCAATTTTGGCATGTTTAATACCTATGATAAGTCCAAGAGCGACAATGATTTCTGTTGCACCAATGATATTGGACACCGCTTGAACAGAAATGACGTCATATAACCAGCCCATCGCAAAATGGTTTTCAACAAGTGGCTGGATAAGCTTAGCTTCGGTAGGCGTGAACTTATAGATTCCAATCCAGATCAGAACCAATGAAACCCCAAATACGCCAATAAGGTAGCCAATGTTATCTTTGTTAGAGCTTTTTTCTATAGTATGCATAAGTTAATGTTCCTCATAATCAACATGCACAAGCAGACCCACAAAGCTAAATAAAAATTTCACTGAGAACAGTTACCTAACAAAAAATTAAAGTAACAACTCCATTCTTATCATTGCAGGAGCGTTTGATCTTCAGTCTGTACACAGTAGCTGCGCGCTTCAGAGCGAAGAGTTGGTAAGCTCTGTACCTTATTTAATTCTTTTATGAACATAACCCACAACCGCGAACCCAAGCGTGATGACAAAGCTGGCCCATATCGCTTTTGAAGGGGAACCATCAGCAAGGTAGCCGGCAAATGTGCTGCCGATGGACACCGCTGCGATTTTCAGAGCTGCGATCCACATAAAGACCTGTGAAGAACTTTCGCTTGGTGCGTAGTCAACCCTTGCAGCCAGGCTCGCAGCGAAGAAAAGTGCGTTAGTAACGCCACAGATGAAGAAGGCGCCAAGTCCCAACTCATAGCCGGTCGAAATCGAAACCAGTAGCAGACCACACGATACACCAATCGCAGATAAGATCATGAGCTGTTCGGGCTCTTTTTGACTAGGGAAGCGGATCAAACAAAGTGCACCAACCAGATTTCCGATGCCATAAAAAGAAACCAGCGTTGCTGAGCTAGCCTGAGTTTGTCCCCATTGTTCAGCCAGAAATATCGCACAAACCGGCAGAGCCGCTAAAGAAAATGAGGTGGCAACGGTCAGATACATGGTACGGGTCAGTGGACCTATGCTGATAATTTGTTGTGCGACCTTGGCTATGCTCGGCACGGATGTGGACTGACTATTATGATGGCTATTCACTGGCAGCCTCATAATCAACAGGGAACTTATCAAAGGAAACAGAGCGATTGATATCAGTGCTGACTGTGTGCCACTGATGTTGGTTAACCCTGCAACCACCATGGGGCCTAAGGTACCGCCGACTGCGTAGCTGCACACATCCCATGCGTGTGCTTTTCTTCTCATCGCATAGTTTGAACTAAATAAGCCATTCAACAACCCACTGATCCCTCCCATCAGGTAAGGGGCAGAACCACCACAAATGATCAGTAACAGCATTAGCGTGGATAGAGTTAGATGCTGGAAGAAGAGGGCTGTAGCGAGCATGAACACACTATAGACACATGCCGCTGAGATGATCAGTTTTCTTGAATCACGCGCCATATCTAACCAACGCCCCCATATAGGACCAAGTAGATGCGGGGCGCTCAGACAAGCGGCAAGTATGCCCATTTGATGACTCGGCACCCCATTCTCAGACGCGAAGAGCAACACACCGACAATGGCAGCACCTGTTGCCGTTCTGGCAAAGCAAGCCAGACTGAAGTACAGATACAACAAGGTCTTATCATTGTGAGCCCTTGCTGTGGTGCTACGAATATTGTCCATATGTTTCCCCTTACTGTGAGCGTTACGCGAGTTCCAGCTCTGAAATCAGTTTTTGCACAACGAGCTTGGATTCACTGTTTAGTCCGGTCAAAGGAGCGGGTAGACACGGGGATTCGGCATAGCCCAATAGTTCAGCAGCACTTGCCATTACACGCATTCCACCGAGATTATCTGAGAACAGTTGCCACAGTTGGTCATATTTTTGCGAGAGTTGTTTCGCTTGCTCAGGGTTGCAGAGCTTTGCTTGCTCAAACAGATGTTGAGCCGTTCTTGGGAACAAACCTGCCAGAACGGAATACCAAACATCACATCCGGACTGAATGCCATTAGCAGCAAAGGCGTCACCACTAACGCCAATCGTGACATTGTCTGGTACTAGTTTTTTTAGCTGTTGAACTCTGCGTTGGCCCTGATCTTCAAATTGCATCCCAGGGAACTTGAGTGACTGCACCATTTTCAGCTTTGCGATCTCTGCATGGAGCTGGTCACTAAAGGTAAAGTGAGTGGCGGCTGGGTTGTCATATACACAAACCGGGACCGAAACACTTTCAGATACTCGGCGATAGAGTTCATAAACTTCTTCATCGAATAGGCGTTGATAAGAAATAGGCGCGAGTAAAAGCCCTTTGGCTCCGAGCTGCTCCGCTTGTTCAGCATTCGCAAGCACATCCCTTAGTCGCAGAGATCCGATGCCGACCAAGACGGGAATATCTCCGGCCATTTCGACAGCCGTTGAGATCGCTTGACGTTTTTCTTGTGCGTTTAAATACGGATATAAACCTGTCGAGCCTAACGCACATATAGAGTCTACTTGTGCATCGATTAATCGACCTAGAACCTGACTATATGCGGTAATATCAACTCGTTCATCCGACATTGGGGTAATAGGGAAAGCACTGATTCCATTAAATATCATAGATAAATTCCTTTCATTACGTGTGTTTACAGAGTGCTATGAGACAATAATGAAAAAACCACTAACAAGTGATATCTTAGTCATAGTCATAAAACTTTATTGTCATAGTTCGACATAAACATTGTCATAGGACAAAAATGAAAGTCAAGATAAAAGGGCAAACAGGACAGGAATTATTTGAGTCTGTCCGTTGTTTAATTGCGTCGGGAGAGCTCAAAGAGGGGGACGCGCTGCCTCCTGTAAGAGAGCTCGCAGCAGAAGTCGGTGTCAACAGAAATACTGTTGCAGGCGTATATCAACGCCTTGTAAAGTCGGGGCTCGCCGAGACTAAAGGCCGTTTAGGGACGCGTGTGAAATCTCGCCAGTCATCCCAACAACAAGACGGCATAACAGAAACAAAATTAATGGATCTTGCTGACGGTAATCTCCGTAAAGAGTGGTTTCCAAGCCTTGACCAATTGGCCGCAAAAGCGCAGTTAAGACAGTTTGTGTATGGTGAAGCGCCAATTTTGCCTGAAATTGAGCAGTTTGGTCGTGAATGGTTCAAGGACATGTGTCCACCTAATATGGGCCTTTCGATAACAAGTGGCGCGGTTGATTCATTGGAACGTCTGATGTCGGCCCATCTATTACCCGGTGATCAAGTTATAGTCGAAGACCCTTGCTATCTGGGGTCATCGACGGCAATCAAGTTGGCAGGTATGCATCCGGTCGGAGTTAGCATTGACTCTGATGGAATGGTCGCCGATGAACTTGAATCTAAACTCAGCAAAGGTGCTCGGGCGGTGCTGATTACCCCAAGAGCGCACAACCCGACGGGATGTTGTTATAGCAAACAACGAGCAGAGGCGATTCGAGAAATTCTCAGTCGTTATCCAAATGTACTGGTGTTAATCGATGATCACTACGCATTACTTGCTCAGCAGCCTTACCACAACTTAATTGCCGAAAACTCAATGTATTGGGGTGTTTTCCGTTCAGTCTCAAAAGGGCTGGGGCCGGATCTCAGGCTTGCTTTCGTAGCGGCTGATCCAGTAACAACGGAACGCCTTCAAAGCCGACTGACTATTGGTATGAACTGGGTGAGTCGCATCCTGCAATCTTTAGTTATCACCGCCCTGAAATCTGACAGCATCGACCAGCAGCTTCAGGTGATGAGTCAACACTGCAGACAAAGGAACCAATGGTTGATTGAAGCACTTGAAGCGAATGGATTATCAATTCAAGGTCCTGTTGAAGGCGTAAATTTGTGGGTTCCGGTCAATGGTGACCCGCAAGCCAGCGCATACGAGCTATCTAAGCACGGTTGGTTGGTGAGGCCGGGTAGTCAGTTTGACATTGACGGGAAAGCGCTTGGACTACGAGTGACGACAACTAAACTTAGCCAAGAGCTTGCTTTGCAGTTAGCCAAAGATATCGTGTCTGCCTGTACTTAACTAAAGACCACGGTTTTCTGTGAGTCAGCCATAGGTAGTGAGCTTGAACCGGGTACCGTTTCAGCTCATTCTTATGGTGTGTGTCCCTATAAATTTATCTATAAAGCGAGCTCAAGTAGCTCGCTTTATACTGCCATACGATCGACTATAAACTTTACCAGTTGTTGGGTTAGATAAGAGTGATAGCTTATCGAGCGGTAGTGAATGTAAACGGTAAGTGGCTCTAACTGATGGTCGAGTGTCTGCTCAATTAATCTACCAGACTCAATTTCTTCAGCACAAAACAGCTTGGGCAACGCCACAAAGCCAAGTCCTCGTAATGCGCACGCTTTCGCAATAAACCCGCCGTCTACTTTAATGTTTGATTTTGGATCAAATGGTCTGAGTTGATTAGATTCTGTCTCGAGAAATCGCCACGGACTTCCATCAAATGCTTTGTAGCTTGAGATGCAAGGTAACGATTCCAACTCAGATAAACTTTGTGGAGAACCATATTGAGCAACGCATGCTTGTGAGGCGACCACGATACTTTTCCATTCACAAAGTGGTTTTGAAACCCAGTCGCGCTCTATTAACAGACCACGCTCAAAACTAATGACAACGTCAGGATCACTAGAGATTGCATTTTCGATTGATGTACTGTGTTCACAACATAAGGTGATACTGGAATGCTCGGCCAAAAACTCAGCCAACAGATCTCCGATAAATGGAATATCTGGCGAGCTAATCCGAATGGTGCCTTTCAAGGATTGCTGAGAGGCACTCAATTGCTGTAACGATTGGTTAAGGCTGAAAAGTGGTTGCTTGATTTCTTGAAAGAGTAACTCTCCCATAGGTGTAGGGGTCACTTTACGTGTTGTGCGAAAAAACAGTTTACTGCCTAATTCCGCTTCGAGTTGCTGTACATGCCGACTAACGTTAGAGCTTGGAATCGCTAACGCGTTTGACGCTTTAGCAAAGCTATTATGCTCATAAACAGAGATGAAAGAGTGCAGCCACGCATTATCAATTTTGTCTAACATTATTATCCCAAACTTTGCATTACAGAAACCAAGTTTACCCCATTTATCGGTTTTTTGGTTTTAAATAGAATCCGTCCCGAACAAATGGAGGGATGAAAATGAACAAAGATAAACGACTCATTGTCGAGTGCGATGGCTACCAGTTACGCGTTGAACAAAGGGGGAGCGGACCCAATTTATTGATCATAGGAAGTGTTAGTTACTACAAAAAAGTCATTCCGGATCTGTTACAGGCATATTTTACATGCGTGTATATAGATCATCGTGGATTTGCTAAATGTCTCAAGGCAAGACCTGACGAGACGGTGAGTTTGAGTACGATTAGTGATGATATTGAGGTAGTTTGTAATCGACTTCAGATTAGTAAAACCAGCGTATTAGGTCACTCAGGACACGCATATATGGCCATGCACTTTGCGGGCAATTCCAAGGTAGAAGTGGATCAGGTAATTGCTGTCGGCGCGGCTCCCAATTTGTCGGCTAGTATGCAAGAAAGACAGTTAGCCCACTGGTCTGCGTATGCGTCTAAGCAGCGACAAAACCTGCTAGACGAGAGCATGGCAAAGCTTGACAGTGACATAGCCAAACAGCCTGAGCGTAAGTTTGTACATATATGTCGCAGACTCGGTCCTATGAGGTGGGCTAATCCTCGCTTTGACGAAATACACTTATGGGAAGGGGTTGAAACAAACACCTTATTACTCGATAAGCTTTGGGGAGAAATCTTCTCTGAAATAGATGTAACTCAGATGACATCGAACCTCGAACTAACAGTTATGAATGGTGATTTGGACTTTAGTATCGCTCCACTTGAAGAATGGACGAATATTGAAGCAGCATTTAGATCATTAAAACTCATCGAACTTAAAGGCGTATCGCATACGCCTATGTTGGAAAATCCGCAACAGTTTGTCGACATGATGCTCAGTATTCACAAACTGAAAAATTAAAGGGACAGACGCTATTACGCTATTACGATGTTGTGTAGACGCAGGATTCGTCGAATGGTTGTTAATTGAATTGATGACAAGACTGCACTATAAATGAATGTCTAACGTTAGCTAGCTAATAAGCGTTAAGCAGTTTTAGCTTGCGAATAAGGAGTAGGCGATTGGAAGTAAAAGATTGGAATACCCCGTTTAGTGAGGGGACGATATATATCGTTGATTTATCATGGAACGGGAAGCACTTTTCGGTGAAGTATCCAGATGGTAGCGGCTACGAGCTTGAAGGAAGTAAGCAACATAGTGATTACCAATTGATTATAAGTGTCTTCCATGAAGAGTCTGAAAGTTTATACGATGTTATGTTTGAGGCAGTAAGTGGATTCCGTTTATTAGATGAAGGTGGCTTACTCGAGCTTTGGACTCAAGGAACTAAGTTCCCCAACAGTGCGCTTATTAAAGGACATTTATGGAGTAAAGAAAGTCCGCTGACGTTTATTTCTGGCTTTGAAGATGAATGGTCTCATTTGATCGCAACCTCCGACGAGTGCGCAGAAATCGTTTCTGATCAGCATCCGGAAATCAGATTTATCGAGAAAATTAGCAAACGAGAGTTGGATAGTTAACACAAAAGCGAGCCCGAGGACTCGCTTTTGGAGGTTAACAAGCAGGTGACTTTCTCAGTCCACCTTACTGAGTTGGGTTAATTGTCACCGGTTCAAAGCTTGCAGTTGCGTTACCGCCAGCTCCAGGGCGATCAATGTAGCTAGTGTCCTGCATCAGGGTATAGTAGGTATCGACGTAGTCATCATCGTTGGTCAGCAAACCATCAGGGATGACATCAATAATCTTACCTGTAATTTGGGCAATGATAGCGTAGCCCTGAACCTCTGGGTCCGGGATCATTTTCAATATCTCTTCTGCTGCCTGAACCAGTAACTTGGCTAACTCTTTGTAGTCGGTGCCGTCATCCTGCTCCATCAGAATCATGTCGACTGCACCCCAGCGGTAACGTGGCCATAAGATAATCGTCTGTCCAGGGTAGTAATCTTGTCCGTCATAATCCAGATAAGGCATCTCAACTAAATCGATTTGAGGCTCGTCACGACTAGGATCAACACCAGTAATGATGGCGTAGATTTCCGCTTTACCTGAGATCCACGGTTCCTGATCGTCGTTGAGACGGATCTTAGTGAGTTGGGTCGTGCTTAGAGGTTCAACATTGGATGACATAGCTGAGCGACGAACACGCTGCGGCTTGGCTTTAACCTTTGACTCATCCGTTGTTAACTGGGTAGCTTGTCCCAGACGCTGCATTTCAGCCTGCATCGCTTGTAGACCTGCACGTAGTTCTTCAGCCCCGTTGCTGTCTACGACGAGTACAGGTACATCGGGCATTTCGTACACATCAAGCTGATGAAGCTGGCCATAGACATCGTAAGCCTCGATGTATTGCCAGTTTGAATCGTCGCCTGCAGGTTCAAAAGCGAAGAGTGGACTTTCACCGTGTTTCCATTGCTCTACCATAGAGGCATCGGCAATACGTAGCTCAATTAGAGCGTCGCTAAAGTCTTCAAGCCCCTTGATTGAGCGGTACTCCTGGTCGGCTGCGCGTAGCTGACGACTAAACTTGGAATAAGGTTGCGCGGATTGTATCTCCTTAACAGATGCAGAAAGGTCTTGTTCAGTAATCTGCTTTTTCAGGCTTGATTCTAAGCTCTGGTAGCGTTCACTAAACTTAAGCGCTAGCTGCTGTTTTTGTTGCGCGATCAGATCCGCCTTCGCGGTACTGTCGAGAGACTCTAGATCGATAGAGGTTGCATTGGCCTGGAAGCCAACCACTGCCGTTGCAAGCATTAAGCTGATAGATAAGGTCGGTCGCATAAAATGCTCCTTATTGTAATATTTATTATTAGTAGAGTTTTTACTCTTACCTAAACCAACCTATCAGCTTCATTGATGAGTGAAAGAAAAATGATTAATTCTTGAGCAGATTTTTTGCTCAAGATCACGATATGGCGTGAATAATCGAAGTTTTGTCTAAATTAGTCATTCGAATTTAATGGCTACTATTGAGTGTTTAGTAAAATATTCAGCTGATAAATTGATCGTAACAAGAGAATGGTGGCGGTTTTCTCTAATGTTAGGCAATTTTATCAACTTGGTTTTGGGGTATCTAATCACTAAATAACTAAAAATTGTCGAAAAAATCACTGCGAAATGCTTCGACCTGTTGCTGATAGTATTCTTGCCATTGAGCGTCATTCATTCCCGCGTAAATCGTGGTTCGCTGACTACTTAACGTTGACTTAAGCTGTGATAGTTGCGTCTGATAATCGGACACTTGTTTTGCCTGACTTTCCACTTGCTGTTGTCTGGCTAGAATGCTGGTAGCTTGGGATGGCGTTAGGTAGATGGACGACAGTTGTTCAACCACTTGCTCTCTTTGCGTTGGTGTATAGTGAGAAGGGATCAAGCTAACCGCTTTTTCAAACTTTGCGATGTCATTATTGAATCCTAAGGCCTCTTGACTGTCCTGCCATCGCTCAGTTAACTGCTGAAATTGAGCTACATAGTCACCTGCATCCGAGGATGTTAGTGTCTGAGCGTCTAATGAAAAGTCGTACAGGGCATACTCATCCGCAAGTATACTGCTCGCTTGTTGACCCCAGAGTATTTCTGCCTGATGTTTGAACTCTGAGACTCTCTCGTTCAAGGTTGCAAACTGGCCAAGCTCCAGAGAGCCTAGCACCTGTTGCCATTGCTGGTGGAGCTGCGGGTAGTTCGCCACTAAATCGTAATATGACTCAGATAGTGAGGCTTGCAACTCAGCAAGTTGGTGCGCGCAGTTTTGCTCGTTGTGACAATTACGCCAAAACAATTCGAGTTGCTGTTGCAGCGCACGTCCCCGTAATGTTGTCAGTTGTTGAGCCATGTCGGTTGTTGCTGGCGGTTGGCTAGAGTGCGAGGAATGAGCTTTAGACTCAGGGTCTTTCTCCGACTCTGAACCAACAACAGGCGACATTGGTTGTTGCTGAGCTTGTGCTAAGGGAGGAGAGGGGGCGATGTTCAACCACAGCAAAATGCCCGCCACAATGGCGAGCATAGTGATAAATAAAAAGCGTGGCATTATTCAATCACCGCCGTAACAGGAAAGTGATCAGAGAGATTGTAGTGTTTCCATAAACGCTCATCGGTTGAGCGCGGAACATCGACGCGATTGTCGTTCGACGCCTTAATCTGATACTCGTTACTTACCATTACATAGTCGAGGTACTCAACATTCTCACCACCGGACATTGCTTCTCCGGCAAAGTCGTTGATCCTCGGATCAAACGTTGACTCAGTGTAGCCGGAGTAGTCAGGTTCAATCGCGCTTAAGTTAGTCATCATCTGTTGATAATCACCAGGGAACTTACGCTTATTAACGTTGAAATCACCGCTATAAACCACGGTTTCATTTCGTGAAATATTGAGAGAGAGGGCAAGTTGACGCATTTGCTTAAACTGGCGCTGGCGATAATCGCGCGCAGTATCGGTATCGTAAGAAGCAGTATGCGTGGCGAAAATATGGTACGCCTTACCACCCTTAATAATTTCTGCATAGTTGACGCCTTTATCAGCGAAACAATCCGTGCCTGTACAGTCAGGGAACACGTATTGCGCCTGATTAACGATAGGGTAACGGCTTACAATCATTACACCGCCGTCGTGGATATTAAATCCATCTTTATCGAGCATTTTAGTTTGGTAAGGATACTCTTTTGCTAACTCACGTAAGAAAGAATCGCGTCCGCTGGCAAACACCTCTTGAAGGGCGAGTACGTCATAACCTTTTACATACTCAGGAATAAGCTGGTAACGGTCTTCAATGTGAGAAGCGATCGCAGTAAGCGCCCAGATGTTGTATGTCATCATCTTGAGTGTATTTGGGTCTGACTCGAGGGATTCATCAATTTTGTCAGGTGTAATGGTGTAGTAGAGGTCATCGTAGCGAGCAGTACGCATCGACTTAAATGCTAGCTCAGCTTTTCTTTCACCAAAGGTATGGCTCGCGTAACGATGAATCTCACGGTCATCTTGCAATGAGACAGGTACGTCCGCTGCCGACACGCCATACTCAATGGTTGAATTATACCAGTGGCCTTTCATCACTTGCTCAAGGGTTACACTTTCACCGCGTGAATTCGAGACTACAGTGTTGAAACGATACGTCTCGCCAGACTTAACACCTTCCCACCGATTAAAGCTCGTTACTTGTTTCGTTTCCCAGGGACCGAGTGTGTCGGTGTGCTGCTGCCATTCTTCACCATAGGTTAGTAAATCGCTTCCCTCATGACTCACCTGGATCGTCAAAGGTTCGCTTGAGTTGTTGGTGAGGTAAACATCAGTGTCGGCATAAGCGGCAGCCGAGATCAGAGAAGCCAAGACGAAAGAGCACTGCTTTAAATTCATTTTATTCTTCCTTGTAGTAATTGAATGGATGAATTTAGAGCATATGCTTTACATTAATGTTATGAATGTATGACAGTGTAAAACCAGCCAACTGTGATTCCAAAACGTGACGTGCTAAGCGTTTCGATGGGGCAGTTATGGTGTCTGTCCCGATAATGACTGTCTGCAAACATGGCCTATGGCTTAAGAGAGATTACTCATATTAGTTGGCCAATTGGTCTCTTCTCCTGATAACGAAAGTGGATCCAATACTTTGTCAGGTTTGGCGTACTGCAGTCGATAGAGTCGCTGAGTGACGTGGTAGCTGTCCTGTCCACTGATAGTCACCAAGTCAATTGACTCGATATCAAGGTACCCGTCAGGCTTGATGATCTCTTTGGGGAGATGCACTTGTTCAACCTGACCCACTACCAATATGGTGTTGTTGGCCTCAATGATGTGATGCTCTTTAAGGCTTAGCGCTATTTTGATATTACTTTCAAGAACAAATGGTGCAGGGAAACCATTCTCATATTGTGGCGTCAACCCAACTGCATCAAACTCACTTTTTCCCTTTGGATATCGAGCCGAGGTTTGATGTGCGAGTGGAGCAAAGTCTGCGTCAACCGAATTTAAGCTAAAAAAGCCGGTTTGGAAGATATTCTCTAAAGTATGCCGTTGAACTGAGTTGGGGCGACTGATGAAGCTGAGCAAAGGTGGGTTAGATCCGATGTGCGTTACGGAGCTTACAATAGCTAGGTTGGGTTGTCCTTGCTTATCAATACTTCCTACAAGATTGGCGCTCTTGAATCCACTTAAGCTGTTAATCAATCTAGCGCGATAGCGGCTTTCCATTTGAGCAATCTGTTTGGCATTGAGAATGTGATGTTGCATTAAAATTCCTTTCATAAATAGAAAAGGGCAAAGCTGAACCTTGCCCTTATCGGCCCACATGGAGAATGCTACTATTTAGGAATAATGACCTGATCGATCACGTGAATGACACCGTTACTGGCGATAACATCAGCTGCTGCAACGTTCGCATTGTCGACCATTACTTTTCCATCCATCACTTTAATCATCACGTCCTGACCTTGAATTGTCGTCGCCCTGTCCAACTTGACCACATCGGCTGCCATGACTTTCCCAGAAACGACGTGATAGGTGAGCACTGCAACTAACTTGTCTTTGTTCTCTGGCAACAATAGTGCTTCAACCGTACCTTTTGGTAGCTTGGCAAACGCCTCATCGGTAGGTGCAAATACGGTGAATGGACCATCTCCCTTCAAAGTATCAACTAAGTCAGCTGCTTGTACGGCTGCAACTAGAGTATTAAACGACCCGTTTTCTACCGCGATATCAACGATGTCTTCCTGCATACCTTTGTTGTATGCCTGCGCAGGTAGAATAAATGTGAAGAGAGCGATTAAAGCAGCCGCGAGTGAAATTGTATATTTAAACATGTGTCTATCCTTAACGTGAGGAGCCAAGCCCCTGTTAGCTGTTGTCTTGCATCGCTAACCTGTTACGCAAGGAAAATAACATTAGATCATATCAATATCACACCCACTCAATAAAAGAGTGGGCTTGATAATCTTGTCTGTCCCCTGATTAATGGGACTGAGTTATGGGCAAATGATGTTTGGCGTGTCATTCAGAAACCAAGATATCCACCTTCTTTTTGAATTCAGGATGAAGGCCTCATCAGGACGAATCCCACTAGTAATCACTCCATCGGCGCCCTTATCGTTCTCATTGGTAGTGAATAGCCAATCTTCACTGTTCACCCGCTCACCCTGAATTAGAGCATCATTGAGGCGTTGGCTTAAAATTTTGATCGTCAGACCGTTAGTTTCACTGATACCTATGTCAGACTTACCAATACTGCCAACAGCGACCGGCAATTTAACAATGCATTGTTGTTCATCTTGGCGACGATATGTATAACTGGCTTCTCCGACACGGCCATTTAGCCATAGGAGCTGTCCTTGAGTCATTTTTTCGACTGTTAAGATGCCAAAGTCACTTGCCGTGGCAGCAGCTTGTCCGCCACCGTATATCGAGGCAATGAAAAACAGAGATAACGGCAGGTTCGTTATTTTCTTCATGGATAAGCCTCCTCACAACGATGGGCTTTGGTTGGCTGTACTAACAGGTAGACCAACCAAAATGGTCCGATTGCAGGTAATAAAAAGACCAGTCCCCAATAGCCGGACTTATTGATGTCGTGCAATCTTCGAACAGTGACAGAAAGCGTAGGAATCAAACTCAACACGCTATAAATGGTATCAAGCCAAATTACCGTGTTCGTTTCGATATCGATCGCGATACATCCAATGCTCACCAATGTATGTACCATAATAAACACCCAGAACTCTTGGCGTGATGAGCAACCGGAAAAATCGAAGCTACGCGTCCAGGCTAGCAAATAGAACTTCATAACGTTCACCTCAGTTAGGAATTGATGGCTGAATTATGGAATGAAGTAGGCGAAGTAACGTCTCAAAACTGGTTCTAGGTCGTCCTAAAACGAGTTTTTGTCTATGCTGAAGTTTTAATTATATTTCATTGAGTTATCCTTAATTCAGCCCATTCTATGTACCCAAATACCAATTTAGGACCTGTTATGCTTTCTATTCCCATACCATTTGTAGTCTCCATACTATTGGGCGTGCTTGCGATAACACTGTATGTACGATTTTCTAACCAAGCTAAGGTAGCCAGCATGTTTTTGGGCTTATGTGCGTCAACGACTGCCATGGTTGGGTTACGCTGGACGTTTGAACTGAGCGTTTTCAATATTGCTCAACCTGTTCTTGCTTCGACAATTCCAGTTGCTGCTTGGTACGCATTTGTCCATGCGAATCGTAATGCGGGTTTGCTACCCTTAAAACATTTTGTGGCGCCATTGGTAGTGGTGATTAGTGCACTGACCCAACCTTGGTTAGCGCTTCCGTTGGATGAAATATTGACCTTAACTTATGTCTGCTACGGAATCGCTCTTATCCGGTTATCATCTCAGGAAACCGTACTGATTCATGTCTCGCTAGGGAGTTGGGAAGGTGTCAAGAAAGCGGAGAGTATCGCAGGATGGATGCTGATATTTTCGGCGTTGGTAGATACATTTATGTCGTTGGATTTTGTATTCAATCAGGGTGAATGGTCTCTCTATATCCTTGCTGCGGCGCACCTAATTCTCCTACCAGTGCTATCGATAGCGGTAGTTGTCGCTGGCGTAAATACTCCCATTTCAAATGAGTCAAAGTCGGATGAAAGTGGCAGTACGAGTGAAATACCAGTCAGTCCTCCATCAATGACAAATGAAAGAGCACAAGAAATTACTGCACTGCTAGACAACAAGATTCGTCAAGACTCACTTTACCTCGATCCAGAATTGACCCTGTCCAAGCTGACAAGAAAGTTGGGTGTGCCGGCTAAGCAGATATCCATCGCGGTTAATCAAATCCATAAGCAGAATATCTCCAAGCTCGTGAATGAGTATCGCGTAGAGCATGCGAAACAGAGTCTAATATCGACACAAGATACAATTACTCAAATCTTTATGAATTCAGGTTTTCAGACCAAGTCTAACTTCAATCGTGAGTTTTCTCGGCTGACGGGGATGACACCAAGTGAATATAGAAAGAGAGCAGTGAAGTAGACTCTATTGCGTAAGCCAGTCAGCCCCCTCCAGCATACTGTTCAACGTAGTTATGAGCAGGCAAATCAAAGTCGCCACAGTTACTTTAGTGCTGTTTGTTTTGGGGATTTATGGTGTCTGTCCCAATAAGATTTGCTGAGGTTGAGGTGTCTGTCCCGATAAGGCGAGGTGTCTGTCCCGATAAGGCGTATAGTGCCTATTCCGATAAGGGGGAGGGTGCAAATAAGTGACGAAGGAGCAATACGTGGCTCCTTCGTCTGGCTGATAACGATTAATAAGCCGCAAACAGTTCGATTACACTACCGGCTTGTTGCGCGGATAACGTAAAGTGCACGTAACCTGCTTGCGCCGCCTCGAACTCTATGTATTGATTAACTCCCTGATCTTGCGTTGAAAAGTCATATTGCTGTTTTGACGCCCATCCAGTTAAACCAACAAACAGGCTTACAGGTGCTTGATCTGCTTGTAGACCTTTCATCCAGACTCGAACGGTGCCAGGTTGATTAACATAAAGCCCGACATAGCGAGTTTGCTCAATTGTCAGTTCGGTTGCTTTACTAGGCTGAAGCACGATAGGTGTTCGCTCATCGTGTTGAACAACATGTTTGATCTTAGCGTGGGTTTTCACTTCAACTGCATTGAACGCTTCGCGAGCGGCCAGACTAAAGTAGTATCGACCCGGAGCAACTAACCCATTTGCCTGAGGTTTGAAGACAATAACTTCGTCACTGCCTTGTTGATAATCGGTCGATTGGAAATCGTAGTAGTGTGCGACTTGCTGGTAGCTGGCATAAAGATCCGCATCACCATCTCCGCTAATAGAGACCTGGAATTGTTCAACGTCGCCGGGTACATCAACGTAAAACAATTGCTCTTGATATGTTCGGGCGGAAAAACGTTTTGTCTGATTAAGTGCAAGACGTTCAATGGGTTCTGATTGTGGCGTATCGACGTCACCTGAATCCTTGTCATCACTGCCGGTTGACTGGGTGATACTTTCTAGCCAAGAGGTAAATTCCTGCTCTAGCGTTATGCCAAGCTGTTTCACTTCTCTTGCCCAGGCCTGGTAGTTACCGTTGCGAGCCAATACTAGCAGGCGATCAACTTCCTCTGGATGCTTTTCAAACATGAAACGCACTGCCAAGTAGCCCCAGCGGTAGATGCGGTCTGTATCGTGTTGGTAGGTCGTGGCGAACACGTCACTGAGTGAAAAATGCTGTGAACCTATCAGTTCTAGTGCAGCATGATAGCCGTTCTGATAATGTGAATACTCGGCAAAACCTTCTAACCACCACACCATATGACCCTGACTCAGGGTTTGATTAAACCCGCCATAGAGGTTGAAACGGCCATCAAGATAGTGGACATACTCATGCTCTAAATTGAGGATGGCGAGTTCATCGTTGTCATATCGATAAGCTAAAAAGCGTGCGACATTGGTTTTATCACTTGGATTACCTTCAAGGTATTGCCCACCATTGTCGGTGCTATTGCCGAACAAGAAATTAGAATAGGTGGTATAGGCAGTATTATCTTGCCAAACCACAACTTCGACCTGGCTGTTGTAGTCATCCGCTACAGGTATTCGCCCCGAGTTGACCAAGGTGTGGAACTCATTTTCCTTGGAGGTGAGAATGTCGCACGCCTCTTGAGCTTGTTGTGTGGTGAGGTTTTGCGAACGGATTACTGCTGCGTTTTGACACTCAAATCGATGTGCTAACAAGCGCTGCTCAAGCTCAGTTTTATGTGCATCGATATGGAGCTCTCGCGCATTTTCTGGCGCATAATGGGCAATCATTTCCGCTGCGCCTATCCACAGTTTTTCTCCCTCTGAACCTATCGGATGACGCGATAGAATTCGCTCTAAAAATGGGATGACTTGTTGGTTTAATGAAGGGTTACGCCCAGCCAGTAAGCGTCCTGTTTCGCGCACTGCGTTGTAGAGTAAGACGTCTGCATCGGTGCCAAGAGCCCAAGTGTTGTTATCAATAAAACGCTGAAGACGTCGTAAATAGTCAGGATTTTCCACCAAGGCGCTATAGAACTCGTCACGTACTACATGACCACTCATGGCACGAAACAGGTTGTTCAAACCATCCACATATTGCAAGTTGTCGCTGTTGCCCTGATTAAATGACTCCAATAGGGTTAACATTGACTCCATAGCCAGTGGGAGTTGTTTAACACTGTCGACCAAGAGTGTCATTGAAGACATGGCACTGACCTGCTCGCGGCCCTGTAGAGTGGCATAACCTGAGCGGATAAACTGGTCTGATATTTGGGCAATCGAACGACTGAAAGCTTGCGAGAAGTAGCCGTGCTGGTCTTGTGTCGTGTAGCGGGCGTAGTAGGCCGCTTTAAGCAGTTCACTTAAGTTGGCGATGTTCATGGCTTGCTCGGGTTCACCACGGTAATCCGATACCGCTTGTGCGAGGGTTTGTACTAAAGGTGTTAATGACGCTTCACTATATAGTGTTAACCCAGCCTCTGCTGGTGCGTTGAACCAAGATACGTAGCATGATTGTTCAGCATTCGCGACCTCTGTTACCCAGTGAGTATTCTGAGCAAGATCTTGATACTCACACTGCTGTTCGGCTTGGGCCATTAGACTCGACCCACCTAGAATGACAGCTGTTGCTATTTTGCATACGGCTGAATGACGTTGTTTCATTATAACTGCCTGTTTTTATGAATAATTGCGGGCTGGTTATAACAAAAGTTATTCTGATTACTTAAATATCATCAATCACGTAATAGACTTTGATTCAGAAAACTTTTCATTCTTTTTCAGGCAATCGTTTGTGTTAAACATTTATTTAACAACTGGTTACCCGCTATTGTTTTTGAAGAGTGGAATCAATCAGTTTCCGTGCGTAAGCGATTTAGTCATGATCCAGTAAATCAAAATCGCATACATGGTGGTGGAAGTTACCGCACTCATTACAATCGTTTTTGTACTGTTTGTTTTGGATCGCCAGATATACTTTTGAGTCAATGAACAGCTTCACTAAGTCTCCATTCAACTGGTCTTTCTCTGCCTCGTTGAGCAGAATTTTGAATGAATCTTATTGGGACAGACACCTCAAGAATGGCTTCACTATTGCTAAACAATCGGGTCGAAAACTGAGATATACCACTCGTTCAATTTGGATAATCGTATTTTTATTTGGATAAATCTGACTTTGGGGTTGCCCTAAAGCTTAGGAATTAGATAAAAGTGTCAGTTAATTATAATGGATTACATGTTGTAACAATCTTTGCTTGGCTGTTGCGTCCGGCTTGTGTAAAAAAGCAAACAAAGAAAATATAAAATCATAAATTGTATAGATATTTTAGCGTCGAACTATTTATTTGACGGGATTTCGGGGTGGTCGATTGTGCCCAAATGTAAGCGATATGTGAGAGGCTGTTATGTTGTATCTATTTAACTTGGGCTACGATTCATCTTACAAACTGGTGCTAAACGGTAACCTATTGTATGGACTTGATGAAGAAAGTAAAACCATGGAGTTTTGCCTTAACGACAAAGAGCGTTTTGTCCTGGAATATCTCGCCAAATACTCTTCTTATGACAAGCCTTCTGCTGCAAGGGAGATCGAACTCGCTTATCAGGAGGAGTTTTCTGATGAATTTGGCCTGTATAGTCTTAAGAATACTATTGCGTCTATCCGCAAGAAGTATAAGTTAATCACGGATAGTTACGCCATCGACACTCCGATTGAGCTAATAGCCAATGTTTTTAAGAAGGGGTATTACATTAATCTCGATGTACTCGATAGCCTTGCCAAAAACAAGCAGCTTAACTTTGATATCAACAACTACAAGTTGACTACTCCAGCAATGCTGAGTTTGTTTATTCAGATTTATCAGCGGAGCATCGTTTGTAAAGGTGCCAAAATGGCGGCGGTATCAACGCTTTTGTTGGGCATATTGTACATGTTGCAAATCTCTCATATTGAGTCGATTCTGAAGAAATACAAAGGTAATACCAACTTTATAGCCCAAGAAATTATGGCTCACGGATGCGATGATATTCAGAATGTAGCGGTGTTTAGCCAGTCGCTGAATCTTGACTCAGCGATCCTGATAACGAGCAATAGTCGCTGCTTAATCGATAGGGAGTCAGTGCGTTATCTCGAGGATGACGCTGAGTTGCAACATTTGCTAGATCAACCCCAGTTTGTTTATACCCTGAGAGCCAATAGTCAGGGAACAGAGTTCTATGCGCGTATTTCGAGGCAATCGATAGAAAGCCGCTATGGCAATGCATTACTGCCGTTTTTAGTTGATTCAATCCACATTAATACTGAACTAGGCAAGCTGCTTTCGACGGGGGAACCGGGTAACTTTAGAATCTATTCGCATGATTACAGAGCAGGTGCTGAGGTTGTTTATTACAGTGATGGCATCCTGTTTGAGTGGTTAGTGTTGTTCACATTGCTATCATTCGTCTTTTACATGAAAAGTATTATCCGTTTTTCTCACTTCGTAATCACCTGGGTCGGTTTGAGATATAAGCTTGAAGTGATAATGGACACGGATAAAAATCAACCGATCTATTATGAAATTTTAACCAGAGTTAAAACGGGCTCTCCGCTGGATTATATAAACCATATTCGTCAATCCGGATTGGTGACATTTCATACTATTTTAACCATTCGTGCGATTGAAGAGGCTCAGCTCGAAGGCGCCAGCAACAATTATGGCATTAACCTGTGCCCGATTACTTTGCAAGGGGACCAGTTTCCGCTTCTCGAACAATTCTTAAGCCGGTTAGAGGCGAACGAGGTGATACTGGAGATCACTGAAAACTCCAACTTGCCTTATTCACAAGAGATCATTGAACACATTTTGTACCTTAAAGCGAAAGGTTTCATCATCGCCCTCGATGACTTCGGTACCGGCAACAATAATGTCGAAATGGTGAAAAAAGTGCATCCCAATTATCTGAAGATTGATAAAGAGTTTTTGCAGGGAGTGGAAGAGGATAGTTCCGCAAAAGAAATTCTGATTAATATTTCAAATATTGGGTATGTCTCAGATTCAAAAGTCATACAAGAAGGTGTAGAGACAAGCTCACAAAAACACTTTCTGTCTAAGCTTGGCTATATCTATCAGCAGGGTTTCCTCTATAGCGAGAAGTAGCAGATAAACAAAAGCGAGCCTGAGTCGCTCGCTTTTGTGCTGCTCTTATGTCGATAGACGAAGGACACCGCTAGCTACGGTGTTCATTCTCATCAATCACTCTGATTAATTTAGCTGGTGTACCACCGTAAAGTGAGTCTGGCGGCACGTCCTTATTAACCACTGAATTCGCTGCAATCACAGAGCGAGCACCAATGGTTACTCCCTGGTTGATGACCACATTACCACCAATCCAAACATCGTCTTCGACGGTGATTGGCGCGCAGATGGTTTCCCATTCGCGTCGTCTGAGGTAGTCCATTGGGTGGCTAGCACAGTAAAACTGCGTGTTAGGCCCAATCAAGACATTATTACCAATGGTAATTCTGGCGCCGTCTAGCATGGTGACGTTCATATTGATGAAGGTCTTGTCACCAATTGATATTGTCTTGCCGAACTCACAATAGAAAGGCGGTCTGATAACACTTGAAGTGGACATTCTTCCCATCAGTTTCTCAAACAGAGTAGTGCGTTGTTCGTCATCTACGCATTGATTGATGTTCTGTAATAGGGTCGAAGCATTTTGACGGATTTGGTTAATACAATCTGCGCCACCGTCAAACTCTTCGCCAGCAAGCATTTTTTCGAATTCAGTCATTTTGTCCCTCACCATATTTTTCATAGGTTTCTTAACGTTAGATGCTATCACTGGTAGCGAAATCAATTGCTAGAAATGGGTCAAATAATATAGCCTTAATTTAATGGACAGGAAGCCAATGACTAGAGTAGAACGTGAACTTAAGACAGCTTGAAATCTTCTACGCCGTGATGAAATGCGGCACCATATCTGGGGCAGCGAAACAACTTCACGTTTCTCAGCCTAATGTGACCAGAGTGCTTGCTCATACTGAACAGCAGCAAGGTTTCGCCTTGTTTGAACGGGTTAAGGGCCGTTTGATACCCACTCGCGAAGCGCACCTGTTACTGCCTGAAGCAGAGAAGATCTATCAGCAGCTTGGTCAGTTCAGGAACCTGACTAACAAAATCAAAGCAGGGGAGAAGCATCTGACCATAGGCGCGCCGCCTATTTTATCTGCGACCCTGCTGGCTCCCGTCATCGCTCAGATCTGCAAAAACAGTGACTATACCATTGAGGTATCTACCGGGAATCAGGATGAGTTGTGCGATGCTCTGCTAAAACATCAGCTTGATCTTGCGATCTGTTTTGGCAACGATGCGCCCAACGCTTTAGTGCAGAAAACGCTGGTCACTGCAGAGATGACCGTTATTTTGCCGAACAATCATGAAGCTCCGGAGACGGTCAGTTTAAATCAGTTATTGAGCAACCAATCGGGGTTAATTGCGCTGGATAACCGCGACCCGTTAGGTTTGCAGCTGCATCAGGCGATTCACACCTTAGCTCCTGACTATCACCCACAGGTCACTGTGCGAAACTACAGTGCGGCTGCAGAATTGGTGGCACAAGGTCTGGGCAGCGCAGTTGTCGACCCATGGACTGCAACTCAGTACCAACACCGAGTAAACAGCGCCAGACTCGATCCAGCAATTGATATTTCTGTGTCTCTTTTGTACGCAGAGCATTATCCGATGAGTATTGCAGCGAAATGGTTTGTCGGCCAGCTTGAACAAGGCCTATAACTCTTGGTTATAGGCAATCGACGAATGAGTATTCGAAAAGGGGGCTTTAAGCCTTTACCGTAGACGGCATCACTCCAGCAAAACAAGGACTTGCCATGTCTATCGCTCAACCATACCTACTTTTCTTAGGTGATGTTACCGACCCAATCTCAGCTAAAACGGCTCGAGGAATCGCACTATGGCGACCAGATCTCTGTATCGGTCAGCTACGCTTAACACCAGATGCGGTCTCGTTAGGTCTGAATGATCTTACTTTAGAACAAGCTAAGCATCAGGGGGCAAAAAGTCTGGTGATTGGAACCGCTAATGCCGGCGGTGTCATCCCAGAAGCATGGAAAGGTACTTTGATTCAGGCGGCTAAGATGGGGTTCGAAATAGCATCAGGAATGCATTCTCGTCTGACAGAGATCCCTGAGCTTGCTCAGTTGCAACAGCAAAGTCGAACCAAGCTCCATGATGTACGCCATTATGATGAGTCGCTGAGTGTCGGCAATGGAATCGCTCGTCAGGGTAAACGTATTCTTACGGTAGGGACAGATTGTTCTGTTGGCAAAATGTTCACAGCACTTGCTCTGGAAAAAGCGCTGCAGGAAATTGAGGTCGACGCCCGTTTTAAAGCGACCGGACAAACCGGGATTTTAGTTGCAGGCGAGGGGATTTCGATTGATGCTGTGGTGGCGGATTTTATCTCCGGTGCAGTTGAAGCGATCAGTCCTGCTTTCGATGATCATGACTGGGATATTATTGAAGGTCAGGGTTCTCTGTTCAATCCCTCATTTGCCGGTGTAAGTCTTGGATTGCTCCATGGTGCACAAGCGGATGCATTGGTTCTGTGTCACGAAGTAAATCGGCCTCATATTCGCCATCTTCCTCACTGCAAAATGCCTTCGATAACGGCGACCATCGAAGCAAACTTAGCCGCCGCACGTTTGACCAACCCCAATGCTCAGCTGGCGGGTATTAGTCTGAATACTTCAGCGCTAGATGAACGAGAGGCAAAGAATCTGTGTGCCAACTGGCAAGAAGAGTTCAATGTGCCTGTGACTGACCCGGTTCGTTTTGGAATGGATTCAATTGCCGGTCATCTTGTGACTCATTTTTAATGGTGGGCTATGACTATGGAGATGAATGTAAAGCCATACAGTATCGAACTCGCGACACCATTTGTCATTTCCCGAGGGGCAAGAACCCATTGCCATACGGTGAGAGTAACGATCGGTTATCTGGGGTATCAAGGCGTCGGAGAATGTACGCCTTATCTGAGGTACAACGAAAGTATTGAGTCGGTTGTGACTCAGTTAGAAACGTGGCGAGGTGAGCTGGCGGAGCTCACTCCACAAGCAGCGAAACAACAACTGCAAAGTAAGCCTGCAGGGGCGGCGCGCAATGCGCTAGATTGTGCGTTATGGGACCTGATAGGGCAGCTTGAAGGTAAGACCTTCCCATCGCCATATTTCTCAATCAATGACGCGATTGAAACGGCCATGACGGTATCGATTGGGGAAGCGTCAGCGATGGCAGCGCAGGCCAAACAGTATGTAGGGCAAGGTGCAACACTTTTGAAAGTGAAGCTTGATGGTGAAAATGTTGTTGGAAGGGTGGCCGCAGTGCGCGAGGTCGCCCCCGATTGCAAAATTATCCTTGATGCGAACGAAGCGTGGCAGTCACTCGATTTAGCGCAATTGTTTCAGCAACTGGCGCCATACAATATCGCCATGATCGAGCAGCCACTGCCGAGCGGACAAGATCATTGCCTGACGGACATTGCTCATCCCATTCCACTCTGCGCTGACGAAAGCTGCCATACCCGTACAGAGCTGGCGGAGCTGAAAGGGCGCTACGAGATGATCAATATAAAGCTGGATAAGACTGGCGGCCTGACCGAAGCAATGTTGCTTGAGCAACAAGCGCGAGAAGCTGGTTTCAGCATTATGGTTGGTTGTATGCTTGGCACGTCACTTGCGATGAAAGCGGCGCTACCGATTGCCACCAGAGCCGAAATCGTCGATTTAGATGGGCCGATATTACTTGGTAAAGATATCGACAACGGGCTGAAGTATCACTCCGGCCACCTCTATTTAAATTCGCTTTAATCATAAACTGACAAGCGAGCAGAGTTAGCTCGTTTTGTCAGTAGACCCCGCTTTTCAGCCAGCCAATGGTTACCAACGTGAAGTTGAAAAATAGTCTGATAAATAATCTATCAAGGCTCGAACCGCTGGTCGCATATGTTTACGCGATGAGTAAAGTACATAAACGGTCATATCGTCTGGTTTCCAGTCGGGTAAAACCTGTTTTAGTTGTCCGTTTTTAAGGTACTGGCTGACGAGATAAGTGGGTTGCATGGCCAGGCCCCCATGGCAAAGTGCTGCATTAAGCAAGGTGGTCGCTTCATTGGCCGTTAAACGGCAACTTACCTCTACCGATTGTTGTAAATCAGCTTTAGTCAGGTGCCAGACATGCTGCTGGAAGTTTTTGTATCCCAAACAGGTATGCTGGGTTAAATCACCCGGCGTTGAAATGGGTTCGCTATTGGCTAAATAGTGTGGTGAAGCAACGATAACCGACTCGCAGAGAGCGATAGGTTTACCGATCAAAGATGGGTCAGGCGTTGAAGCGATGCGAATCGCAATATCGATTTGGCTATCAGTCAGATCCGTCACCGAATCCTGTAAATCAACATCGATGCTAACCTTGGGGTGGACCGCCAAAAACTGTTGAATAACAGGCACTACTTGAGAGTATCCAAACGACATACTTGTCGCGAGCCTGATGGTTCCGGATAACTCACCACTGGTGTTGGCTAAGTCACCTAAGCTTTCTGCTTGCTTTAGCCATAGCTTAACCTCTTCAAGACAATCTTCACCCGCAGTGGTTAACGAGACTTTGCGAGTGGTGCGATGGAGTAAACGAGCATTCAACCAACTTTCCATCGCTTCTATGTATCTGGTAACCATAGGGCGAGACATTTCAAGTCGGTCTGCGGTCGCCGTAAAACTACCTGATGTCGCAACATCAACAAACACTTTCGCTGCAGTTAGTCTGTCCATTTATTTGCTCGATTTATGAAATAATCATGTTCATTTTGGTGTGTTTTTCCGAACGCGTCAAATGCCTAGAATCCTCTCTGTACAGAAAAACATAACGGAGAAAGGTATGAAACGTTTAACTCTAATTGCAGCGTCAGTGTTGGTAGCGACAAGTGCGCAGGCGGCAGCCAAAGTCCCTCTCACACTTGATGTGTATAACGCAGACAAAGGGAGCTTTCACGTAAACTCAACGTTGGTCATTGGTGAAACCGAAGTCATGGTTGTCGATACCGGCTTTACCAAAGCTGATGCACTTCGTATTGCCGCGAAAGTACTCGACAGTGGTAAAGAGCTCACAACTATCTTTATTAGTCAGGCTGACCCAGATTATTACTTCGGCGCAGAAGTACTCCATGATCTGTTCCCACAAGCACAGGTACTAAGCACAGAAGCGGTGAAGAGAACGATTGAGAAAAAACTTGCCGGTAAGTTAGCTTACTGGGGCCCTAAAATGGGTAGTAACGCGCCTGTGAAACCATACCTTCCTAGAGCGATCGACGGTCATACGCTGACGGTTGATGGTCATAACATCGAAGTGCGCGGTACAACTGGAGAACTGGCTCATCGCCCTTATCTCTGGATACCGTCTAACAAAGCGGTATTGGGTAATGTTGCAGTCTATGGAAACTTACATTTATGGATGGCCGACGCGCAGTCTCAAGAGAGTCAGAAAGCTTGGGTGAAACAATTGGACGAGCTTAAGGCGCTGAATCCAGAAATTGTCGTACCAGGTCATATGCGTGCCGGAACCAAACTGGATGCGAGTACGATTCGTTATACGCAGCAGTATCTGGCAGATTTCCAACAAGCAACCAGAAGCAGCAATAACAGTGCGGAGCTGATCGACAGCATGTCTGCCAAGTACCCGAATGCGCAACTGCCTATTGCTTTAAGTATTGGAGCTAAGGTTCATAAGGGAGAAATGGAATGGTAGCAGGGGACTGCTCGCGATAATTACCGAAGCAACTTGTGGTGAGATAGGTGAGTCTCACCACGTTTGGTTTTAATCGGCACTAGACCAAGGTTAGTCAAGATATCAGTGAGTTAGTTGCTTTCGTTAGCTAGGTATTTTGGTGTGCTGTTTGCGATAACCCTGTCTCGTACTTCACTGATAACTGTCCAGATGCTTTGTACCAGATCAGGGTTTTGCCGCGCGAAATCATGGCTAAAAATCAGATAGTAATCCTTCGTCGATATTGGCGGCGCAACTTTTTCGATATTCGTCAGTCTGTTCTGGACGATATAGCTATTGGCAATATTACTTTGAATCGCTATCGCTGCCAGACGCTTTTTGTTTAACATTTCAAACAGCTTTCCGGTACTTTCCATTTCAAGCGTGCTGATCTGTTTTGCTTTCAGTTTCCTGGTAACTGAAAAGCCACCGTGAGCCCCAACAGGCATGTCACCTGTGGAATTAAGCTTATCGCCATCCCACTCTAAGGGGTGCTCTTTAAGCTTGTAAAAGGAGTAATCTAAGGTCGCGATACGCAATGAACTATCGGCTTGTTGAGCCTTCATAGGATAGCTTGCATATTTGGCTCGTTCTTGGTTGTAAGAGAAAATAAACCCGCCATCTACCTGGCCTGCTCTAATTTGGTTGAGGACTCTTTTTCCCGGTAGTCGCACATATTCGATGTTAAGGTTTAACAGCAGCGCTGCTTGCTCAATGACATCAATGGATAAACCGGGTGGGGAAGCGACTGAGGTACCATTGCCCATCTGGAACGGAAAGGACTCGACGTCAGAATACGCGAGCGTGATGGTTTTTAAGCCTGAAGCATATGAATGAATGGGGATTAGCAAGAAGACGAATATTAACAATAGGTAGCGCATGGAGTCTTGCCTTAGATAAACCTTATCTATGTCAGTATAGAGTGTAGTACTAATGGATGAATATCTGTTGGATCAGAAAATCGAAGATTCCCCCCATTTTTCAATGGTCTAGTATCCATCTAAGCACCTATAGCGTATGCGTTTTTTGCTAAGGCGCGCCTTTTTATAGAGCCATCATTGACTCTCGAGGGCGCTAATGAGTACAAGCACACGCTTTGCAACAAATAATCTCTTAGTTGATAGAGGACAGAAGGTATAATCGCTACACTCTTTAAGCCCGATAGGGCCGTGTTAGCTATCTCAAAGCAATGGATTCTTGATGAAACTACAAAATATCGACAAGCAGTTGTACCGTTCACGTTTAAACATTGTCATTGTCGCCTGTATCGCTTTTTTAGCCTTATCTAGTCTGGCAATCTCACAGCTGCTGATTCACTTGTTCCCTGATGAGTCAGGTTCTCATTTTCATTGGAACTTATTAGGCGTCATAGTCAGTGCTATTGCTGTTGTTGCGACCTTAATCAAGTTGAAAGGCCATCCTAAGATGTATGAAGTGGCGTACGTTTGGGACCTCAAACAAGCTTTAAACCTGATTTATCGTAAGAATAGAGCTCTACAAGCTGCAGCTGAAGAGGGCAACGCAGATGCGATGCTTGCCCTCCAGTTTAGCTATGAAGGGAGCCGCCAGCTATGGAAATTAGACGACAATACCATCACGATTAATACCTTAGAAGTCGCTCAGAGAAAGCTTGATGAACTGGCTGAAAAATATGGCGTGGAGTTGGATGTTACTCATTACAACTCGGAGATTCTGAGGTCGTTTTAAGCGCTCAAGCCAATTATTAATCAACCGTTAGCGGTGTCACGCTACTCTTGACCCGCTCTCCCTGGTTGGTTGTTTGTTGCTACACTCGAAGTAAAGAGTTGGCTTATTTAGCACTCAATAATCTAACGCAATCATAGAGTGGGTTATGGATCCATTAACGCAGGGTTTGTTAGGCGCATCACTTCCACAAGCCGTGGGGAAAAAACAACATGTTGTTCTTGCCGGTGTCTTGGGGTTACTGGCGGGAATGGCGCCGGATTTAGATGTATTCATTCAATCCGAGACAGATCCGCTGCTGTTTTTGGATTTTCATCGACAGTTCACTCATTCACTGCTGTTTATCCCCATTGGCAGTTTTATTTGTGCTGTGGTGCTGCACTATTTATGGACCAAAAAACGCGGACTCTGGTTTAAACAAACCTGGCTATATTGCGCGTTAGGCTATAGCACCCATGCTTTACTCGATGCCTGTACTTCGTATGGTACTCAGCTACTGTGGCCGTTCTCCAACCAGAGATTTGCCTGGAGCACCATCTCGGTGATAGACCCCGTTTTTACCCTCCCGTTATTGGTATTGCTTGTGTTTGGGCTATTGAAGCGAAACCCTTGGTATGCGCGCATAGCTTTGTTGTGGGTGGTAGTGTATCTCACGCTGGGGATGATACAGAGAGATAGAGCAGAAGCCGCTGGATTACAATTGGCACAACAAAGGCAGCATCAACCTTTGCAACTTGAGGCCAAGCCAAGCTTTGCCAATATTCTGTTGTGGAAAGTGGTTTATGAGACCGGGGAGAAATACTTTGTCGATGCGGTAAGGTTAGGGCGTGAAGTGAAGTTTTATCCGGGTCAATCAATTGCTAAACTCAATCTGGAAAAAGAATATCCGTGGCTGAAAGCGAACTCACAGCAAGCGCAGGATATCGAGCGTTTCCGTTGGTTTTCCGCCGGTTATATCGCTCAGGATCCAGATGACGCGCTACGTATTATCGATGTGCGCTATTCTATGGTTCCTAATCAGCTTAATTCGCTTTGGAGCATTAAGTTGTCACCGTCAGCAAACGAAGATAGCCATGTCGAATACGCGACTCATCGAGACAGTACGCCCGTGTCCAGAAAACGGTTTGTTGATATGCTTTTAGATCGATAATGACTGAAAGCGAGCCAATAGACCCGCTTTTTAGTCATATCTTCAGTTATTCAGTTTCGAAAAATGCTGGGTGATAAGTCACTTCGCCAGCAGCAATGTTGTTATCAACTACCAGAGACATAAAGTACTCCGCTGGTACGCCTGCCAGCGTTAGCTGCGGAAGGCTCTCAAATCCAAAACGGCGATAGTATTGTGGCTCACCAAGTAACACTACACCTTGCGCATTTTGCTCTTTAAGCTGTGATAGCCCCTGGCGAATCAGTGCACCACCGATGCCTTCCCCTTGACGTTCTGGCACTACAGATACCGGCCCTAAACCATACCAATTTGTCAGCTCACCATTGATTGCAACCGGAGAAAAGGCAATATGGCCAATGATGCCCGTTTCATCTTCACAGACTAGAGATAGTGATAATGCCTCGGCTTGACGTAGCTTATTCACGATCAAGTGTTCTGTTGGTTGCGCACCCGGAGCATGATGTGGGTGGTTCTCAAACGCACGGTAAACAAGTTTTTCAATTCGTTCGATGTCTGAGTGAATTTCAGCTCTGATATTCATCTTTTACCTTTGCAATACTGATAATTGTTGTCACTGATGGGGTGAACTATAAACTGTAAAGTTATAGACAGGTCAATGGCTTTTTAAAATTTTCAGTGACAACAACCTATCAACTATTAACCAAGCTTCGGCGTCAAATGTGCTTGTTTGTTTTCGCTTCGGTTTGCTTTGGCAATCAACAATAGACCGACAAGAGGGACAATAATCGCAGCAAAAGGAATCATCTCTGGGCCCATTGGGCTATCAATAACCATGCCGCCCAAAAATCCCCCAAACGCGTTTGCCAGATTAAAAGCGGAGATGTTCGCCGTTGCTGCTAGTTCCTGCCCCTCACCACCATGATTCATCACTCTTAACTGCATTGCTGGCACGTTAGCGAATGAGGCAACACCAAACACGAATGCGGTTGCAATGAACATCACCTTGCTCTCAAGAGTGATACCAACCAGAGCGAGAGAGATAATCATCGCCACGGCCCAAAACATCGAGGCTTTTTGTAGGCTCTTATCCGATGAACGGCCTCCCAGCGTGTTACCAACAATCAAACCGACACCGACGATAACCAGAATCCAGGTGACTGCATTCGCGTCAAAACCAGCGATGTGCATTGCAATAGGGGCGATGTAACCATACAGGGTCATAAATCCAGACCAAGCAAACACCGTGATCCCAAGGCTGATTAGTAGCATTGGATTTTTGAATGCTGCCAACTGGGCTTTAACATCTTTTGCTTCGCCGTGACCCGTTGATTTGATTATCGACGCGATAAAGAACAGGGCAACTAATCCAAACGCTGCAACGGTCAAGAACGTGGTATGCCAGCCAAACTGTAAGCCAATCCAGGTACCACCCGGAACACCGAGAACGTTAGCCAATGTGAGGCCAGCAAACATTTGTCCCACTGCGCGTCCCGCCATTTTTTCGGAGACCAGATTGGTTGCTACTACAGCACCAATACCATAGAAAGGGCCCTGAACTAAGCCAGTGATGACGCGACTAATCATAAGAGTAATGTAGTCTGGCGCGAAGGCAGACATGATGTTACCGGCAATGAACAGCACCATTAATCCTGCCAGTACAGCTTTTTTGTTAAACCGAGCCAGATAGATGGTAAGAAGAGGACCGCCGAATACAATTGCCAGTGCATACGCACTGATTAGATAGCCAGCCTGACCTTCGCTAATGGATAGCGAATGTGCCACCTGAGGTAAAATTCCGGCGATAACAAATTCGGCAGTGCCGATAGCGAATGCTGCAAGCGTTAAAATCCATACCTGCAGCGGCATGTTTTCATTTTTCATGAGAGTATCTCTTTATTAATCTGGTTTGATTGGCTGCCACGTCTGATAAGACAGAGGCATCAGAGTGGATAACGGTTTAACCCAGCAGTGCTCCGCCATCGACATCAACGACGGCACCTGTCATATATGTGTTTTCGATCAGCAAGATATAGGCTGCTGAAATATCGCTGGCTGTACCAACTTTTGCGACTGGCAGAGTGTGCTTAGTGCGTTGGTACATGGCATTTCTCTCTTCAGTTTTCATGCCCTGATACGCTTCGGTCTGAGTTAAGCCCGGGCTAACCGCATTTACCCGAACAGGAGCGAGTTCTTTGGCCAGTACCTTGGTGGTGGCTTCAATCGCAGCGTTGATCGCTGTTTTGACATAGGTATTGGCGACGACTTTACGTGATAGCATGCCTGAGGTCAGAGTGATAGAACCGCCTTTTTTGATGTAACGCACACCGTGTTTAGCGGCATTGACGGCTCCCCAGAATTTAGTGTCGAAGGCGTATTTAGCCTGAGAGACTTCAACGTCGACCACTTTACCGGCAGGCGCATATGAGCCAGCGGTGATGACTAAATGATCAAACGGCCCTATGGTTTCAAAATAGTGGTACACCGATTGCTCATCGCTGATGTCGAGCCCGGTTTTTCGACTGGCAACGTGCACCACGCTATTGGCGCTATCGAGTTTTTTGGCAAGTGCTGCTCCTATACCTGAAGTACCACCTATTACGACATAAACGGTTTTGTCTGATTTCATACCTTTTCTCCAACTTTGTCTTGATGGTGCCAGTATATTGGTTGGATAAATTTTGATAATTGGCTAGTATTTGAATTCATTATTCAATTAATATGAACAATGCGCTGAGATAGGAGCGGGAATGGACAAATTTTCGGATATGACGCTGTTTGTCAGTATTGTTAAAAATCACGGGCTAGCGGCAGCAGGAAGAGAACTGGGTTTATCTCCCGCTACGGTGACTGCTCGGTTACAGTCACTAGAAGAACGCTACGGAGTCAAGCTGCTGCATCGTAGTACAAGGCACATTTCGCTGACGGATTCCGGAGCCATGTATCATCAGGCATGTCTGGAAATAATAGACAGCGTCAAAGAGACTGAAAACCTACTGCAGACAGGAATTAAAGAAGTCCGCGGAACGCTGAAGGTTTCTGCACCTCGCGACATTGGTAAACAGTACATTTCGCCGATACTGGCTGAATTCAGTCAGCTTTATCCAGATGTGATTCCGTACCTTTATCTGAATGATAATCTGTCCAATCTAGCTGAGTCGGGACTCGATATTGTTATCCGTTATGGAGAACTGGCCGACAGCAATCTGATCTCTCGTAAACTGGCATCCAGCCGGCGGGTGCTATGCGCGTCGCCGGAGTACTTAGCCAAAAAAGGGACGCCGATAACACCGCAAGATTTATCACAACATGACTGTCTGGCGATGGTTCGCAGTAATGAAGAGCTGAAAACCTGGCACTTTCAGGACGAACAGCAGCATAACGTCATTACCGTGGTGCCTAAGCGTTTTTCAGACGATGGTGAAGTGATTCGTCAGTGGGCGTTAGACGGGGCAGGTATTGCACTGAAGTCGATACTTGATGTTCAGGAGGACATAAAACAGCAGCGACTGGTGACTGTACTCAATGGTTATATGAAGAACTTTAATGCCTCGACTTCTATGGCGGGTGCCGACCTGAATGCCATTTACTTAAGCCGTCAGTATCAACCTAAACGGCTTCGTCTGTTTATCGACTTTCTGATTGAACGTTTTGCGCAAACGCTCAGTTAAACATCTCTCTGGGAGTATTCTTTATAAAGCTCAGTGGTGTCTGTCCCGTTTGTTTTTTGAAGAAGGCGATAAAAGCGCTGTCTGAAGAAAACTCCAGCCAACAGGAAACATCACTGACTTGCATTCCTCTTGAAAGCAACTCGATAGCCTTTAACAAACGCCATTGCTGACGCCAGTCCTGGTAAGTCATTCCAGTTTCCGCTTTAAACAGGCGAGTGACTGTTTTGCTACTTGCACCGACAGAAGCGGCCATCGAGGTTAGGTTTGGCACTAAATAAGACTGCTGCATGACTTGTTGTCGAAATCTCTGCAGGCGGCGATCCGATGGCAACGGTAGCTGGAAAGAATGACGTCGAGCGGCATAAAACTCTTCCCAAAACAGTGCAGTGGTATTGGTCATTTCACTTTCTGTTTTATCCCATGCCCACAGCGCCATTTTATCTATCAATGCTTTTAGCAGAGTATTTACTTCGATCACTGCAATGTCTGTCGGGCAAGCAAATGCAGCGCAATCGAAGTAAAGAGATCGGTAAGCCACCACATTGGTCATTGTGGCTCTATGTCGAGTGGATGGCGGAATCCAAACCGCCTTAGTTGGTGGCAAAATGCAGATTGAATTCTCTAACGCAAAGCTTATACATCCCTGAGGGGCATAAAGCAGCTGACCTTTGAGATGCTGATGCATACCAGAATCGTGCTGGCCAATGTCCGCGGCGATACCCACCACACTCGCGCTCAACTTATCAGCATCAAACTGAGTTTTTTGATCGATAATTGCCATTTGTCCGATTTTTGATGTTTTTGGTTTTTATGTTGTTAATAGGTAGATGGTAGTCCTGTTTATACTTCGCGCCAAGTTAATTTGTCACGAGGACGACTAATGAAAACCAAACCTTCTTTAGGGCTGATGGTAGTGATGCTGATGTTTCCACAAATTGTCGAAACCATATACAGCCCGGCTTTAGGCTCGATAGCCGATGCTTTCTCTGTAAGCTACGCTCAGGCAGCACAGACACTCTCAGTCTATTTTGTTGCCTTTGCATTGGGTGTTGTTACCTGGGGTGTAATGGCGGATAAACTGGGCAGACGACCGACCATGCTGATTGGCTTGGTTATCTATAGCTGCTCAGCGTTAGTAGCAATGCAAACGCTGAGTTTTACTGTGTTAATACTAGCGCGAGTCATGAGTGCATTTGGTATCGCTGTTGGGTCGGTGGTGACTCAGACCATGTTGCGTGATGCATTCGATGGTAACGAACTTGCAAAAGTATTTAGCCTGATGGGAATGGGAATCGCACTAAGCCCTGTGGTCGGCATGTTGTTGGGAGGCTATCTGACGTCTGCTGGTGGGTACCACTATGTGTTTCTGGCCCTGATGACTATGGCACTCGCGCTATTTGTCTACAATTTACTGAAATTGCCAGAAACTCAAACTGAAAATCAATCGGTAAACTTACGTGATTTAACTGTGCGGATGGTTAAAGATCCGCAGGTTATAATCTCTGCTGTTTTGGTCGCACTATACAACATAGCGCTGTTTTCATACTACCAACTTGGCGCCTTTCGCTTTTCTGAGCTTGGGTTAAGTGCAGAGCTGTTTGGTTATAGTGGTATCGCACTGGGTTTAGCAACCTTAATGGGGAGCTACGTCAATAAAGTATTGCTGACAAGAAATGCCAGTCAGCATTCATTACTTTTACTTTCTGCTCTGCTGTTAGTTGGTGGAGCGGTAGGTGTCTACGTGATGCTAGACACTCTCTATTTTGTTGTCGCAATGATGTTAGTCGTGATGTCGTTTGGTATTGCGATTCCAAACATACTCAGTAGCGCCTTAGTCGACTACAAACAGTATGCGGGTAGCGCTGGAGCAGTGTTCGGTTTACTTTATTACTTGATGATTGGTAGTGGGCTAGCTTTAACAGGTTTTGTTCAAAACCTTGGTTATGTACTGTTGGCATGTAGTGTTGTTACTAGCATGGTGACGCTGTCACGAAGATAATTAATATAGGCGGCGCGAGTTGGATAAACTCGCGCCTCTCTAGTTAGTTACGGATTGCATTACGCCGACATTGATTGGGCGTCATGGCAAATCTTTTACGAAATATCTTGCACAGATAACTTGTGTCGCTGACGCCGACTTCATCTGCCAGCTGTGCCAGAGAGTGACTGGAGTGGGTTAAACGCCAATGGAGATGCTGGAGGCGCATTTCCTGCCAATAGTGATGGACTGGACAGTCAAATTGTTGCTCAAACAGTCGATCTAGCTGGCGACGGCCAACGCCAATCTTTGCAGCAATCTGTTCAACGGGAATATTTTGCCCGAGATTATCTTGCAACAAGGATATCGCTCTATTGATATGGCGATTCGTATAAGCTCCTTGTTGGGATGACTTGAGTCGATGCTGAACGCTGCGATTCTCATCCACTAACATATCGGCTAAGCCTTTCTCTGCTTTTGCCCGACCAAGATGCTTTTGCAATATTGCGACGGCGAGATCGATAGCCGCACTGCCGCCAGTACAACTGATCATTTTATTGTCGAAATGGTATAGCTGCTCATCCCGAACGATCACTTTAGGGTAACTGGCTTTGAACTCGTTGTGGTGGCGCCAATGAACTACGACCTGGTGTTGGTTTAACAGCCCTAGCTCAGCGAGCGTAAAACAGGCATTGTCGATACTGACAATCGCGACTCCTGCCGCGACAATCTTGCGAACAAACGTCCGGTAATATTCGGCTTGAAGCTGGGACTGACTGGCAGTTCGGCTACCAAAAAATACCACATAATCAACATCGGATAAGCGGATTTGATCGGGTGTCACATCGACCATTACCGGGATTCCACTGCTAGAGCAAACCAGACCTTCAGAGTGAGACACAACTTGCCATGAACAATAGCGTTGTTGACTATTATCCTCTTCGTCCGCAGAAAAGCGCAGTTTGTCCAAGAAGCTACCGAAAGGCAGCATGTTGAAGTTATCCAAAGGAACCAATAAAAAGTGGATGCCTGTTTGCTTAGTCATATCAGTTTCACTATGTCCATTTGGTTTTATTTTATGTCTATATTTTACCGTTATCAATTGTCTCAATCAGCGATACTGACAGCAGTTAAATCAGCTAATAGATAGGTTAGTAATGGCGTTTGAACTTTGGAGTCTTTTTGCTTTGTCTGCTTTAGGTCTGGCGTGTGTGCCCGGTCCCAATTCACTGTTGGCGCTAAGTCATGGCGCGCGTTATGGCTATAAAAAGACAGTTTGGACAATTTTGGGCGGTGTCAGCGGCTTCTTTATCTTAATTTCTGTAGCGATGTTTGGTTTAGGGGCTGTTTTGCAAGCGAAACCTGAACTGATGTTCGCACTGCAATGGCTAGGCGCTTTCTATCTTGCCTGGTTGGGTCTTAAGTTGTGGTTTGAAGATGATGTTAACGTAAAAAGTGCCAGCGATGCTGTGTCTGTATTACGCAGAGAGTTATTTAAACAGGGGTACTTTGCGGCACTGTCGAACCCTAAAGTTCTGCTATTTTTTACCGCATTCCTAGCGCAGTTCATTAACCCTGATAAGCCGTTTATACCCCAGTTTCTTATCATTACGGTGAGCTTTTTGTGTATTGAGTTTGCCGTCGAGTTTGGTGTGGCGAGACTGGCTGACCGAGTCAAACTAATGCTACTTGCTAATGGGCGCATCTTTAATCAATGTTGTGGTGCAATCTTCTTGTTCCTATCTGTAATGGCAGTGGTTAAGAGCTTCGCCTGAGTTCCTGGCCGCTTATGACTCACGTTCGTTTACAGTTCCGTTTGTGGCCAGAAAATCCGCATTGAAACGCTATGCTCGTGTTATTAAACAGTGAGAGTGAAAACGATGATGACAGATTTTCTGGTTAAACCCCTTGAGCAGGCGAATTTTGAACAGTTGTTTAATAAGGACGAGCAACAACTGGCGCAGCTTAATGCCAAGTGGTTGGTCGCGGACGCGAAGCCGGGTTACCCATGCCGAGTTTCTCTGCAAGAAGCCGAAGTGGGTGAAAGAGTGCTTTTGGTTCCATTCAACTATCATGATGTCAATTCTCCATATCAGGCGTCAGGACCGATTTTCGTTCGTGAAAACGCACAAGTTGCTGAGATGAAAGTTAATCAAATCCCCGAGATTTTAGCTGAAAGGTTGTTGTCGGTCAGAGCTTATAGCCAAGACAGCATGATGCTAAACGCGACAACAGTTCAGGGTAAAGCACTGACAAATACTATTAGGGATCTATTTGAAAATAGTGAGGTCAGCTATCTGCAAATTCACAACGCCAATCCCGGTTGCTTCAATTGTAATGTTTATCGAGCTTAGAGGCTTAGCTGTAAACATGGCTTCAGTAGTAATTTGAAAATTATTAAAAAAGTTCTTTACCTCAAGTTAACTTGAGGAATTAGCATAATCTCCGTTGACAAGAAAAAGGCTTAAAAGGAGATAACAATGATTCAACTTGAACACGTAAACTTAGTGGTAAAGAACATTCCTGAAATGCTGAGCTTCTATCAGGCCGCATTCCCACACTGGTATGTTCGTGATGAAGGTCAGGGAGAGTGGTCAGGTAAACCGCGTAACTGGCTTCATTTTGGCGATGAGTATCAATACATCGCTCTCAGTGACCACGGAGAGGGTGAGAATCGCTACTTAGCAGGGCATCAAGTGGGATTAGCGCACTTTGCTTACATCACGAATAATATAGAGGCGGTAATTGAGCGCTTAACTTCTGCTGGTTTCCCGATTGCTAAACCAGGTGCTGAGGAGCCTTATCGTAAAAACGTCTACTTTGTTGACCCTGCTGGCTTTGAAGTGGAGTTCGTAGAATACCTTAGCGACGATCCAAAACAGCGTAATTTATCCAGTTAATCAGTAGCGGTATTGTAAAAAGCGAGCGCAAGTAGCTCGCTTTGTGCGTTTATAAGCACATTTAATCCCGTCACAAAGTATCGCTTGCAATCAATAACCAAAAATTATCGAAAACTAACTTCCGCTCACGCTTGACGAAATCCACAAACATGGTCTTTACTTTTTGTTTTGCAGTACTGTTTGAGTGTTATTTGGCTTTTATATCAATAATTAAGCTTTTATCTGAAGGATTGAAAACATGGAAGAAAATGCGAAAGATCATCTACTCACAGATCCACTGTTGGAACATAGAAAAGTATTCATCTTCGGAGGAATTGATCAGGAAAAAGCAGAGAAGGTTTGCCGGAGTCTGGCATATCTTGATTCAGTGTCGAATGAAGATATCACCATAATGATCAACTCTCCGGGTGGGCATGTTGAGTCAGGTGACTCGATTCATGACATGATTAAGTTTGTTACTTCCAAAGTAATCATCATTGGTACTGGCTATGTCGCTAGTGCTGGCACCCATATTTATCTCGCAGCTGAAAAGTGCAATCGATACGCTCTACCTAATACCCGTTTTATGATTCATCAGCCATCTGGCGGCAGTCAGGGGCAGGTGAGTGACATACTTATCCAGATGGAAGAGATCAGTAAAATGAAGCGCCGCATTGCCAAGGTGATTTCAGACGCGACCGGTCAGGATATGGACAAAGTGTTGGAGGATATTGATAGAGACCACTGGATGACAGCACAAGAGGCCGTGGATTACGGGATTGTTAACGAAATCATTGAGAGCCAACAGCAATTAACGTGAAATTATTATCGGGACAGACACGATAATTGTTAGTTTGGTCGTTGTGTGGGAGCTATGAAATAGTTTGTGAGTGGAGGTGCAATTTGAATCATGGTGTCTTCACTCGTCTGCATTTGATTATTTACTGTTTCTCTACACATCTGATCACTAGTTTAGTAGGGTTAAAGGGACAGACCCGTAAACAGTGAGGGAAGGATATAAGATGGATAAGAAATCAAAACATGCTTTGGTCGTTGAAGGTGGAGCGATGCGCGGCATATTTGCTGCTGGGGTGTTAGATGGTTTTATTGACCATGATTATAACCCGTTTGATTTCTGTGTGGGTGTTTCGGCTGGCGCGACCAACCTTGCTTCATGGTTATCTGGACAGCGCGGTCGTACCTATACCATCATCGCTGACTATTCTTGCCAACCGGAGTTTATTAACTTTAAGAGGTTTGCCAAGGGTGGCCATTGGTTAGACCTCGACTGGCTATGGGAGCATATTGCACAGCAGAACCCATACGACATGCAGGCCTTTAGTGAGCAGTCTTTACCTTTCCATGTTGTTACCACGGACGTAGAAACTGGTGCGCCTCTCTATACTTTAGGCGATGAGGCAAATCTAGAAATTCTACTTAAGGCTTCATGCTCACTGCCAATGGCTTATCGCACACACTTAAGCGTAAATGGGCGAAAGATGATCGATGGCGGAGTTTCTGACTCAATTCCCGTTGTTGAGGCTTACAAGCGAGGAGCAAAACAGATAACTGTGATATTGTCGCAAAAGCTTGGTTATAAGAAGCGACCACCAAAAGCTCAGTGGCTGTTGCGTCGACTGATGAATGACACTCCTCAGCTCGCGGAAGCGATGCTCAAACGATCGGAACAATACAATCAAACCCTAGAGTTTATTCACAACCCTCCTGAAGACTGCACTATCAAGATTATAGCCCCAGAAGAGAGTTTTACGGTTGGAAGATTAACGACAGATAGAGATAAGCTTGAAGCAGGTTACCAGATGGGCTTAAGGGCGGCGCAAAGTGTGGTGTGAACGGGTAAGATACTATAATGATCAAAAGGTCTGTTTTTGGGATATAAACACCGACATGAGAAATAGATTAGTTCTAGTAACCCTTGCAATGCTGATTTCGCTGAAGGCATACGCTTTCGAGGATATGCGTTTTTTTGTGCCTGAGTTCCCTCCATACACCCAAATTGATTCTGATGGCGTGCCATCCGGAATAGGAACAGAAGCAGTTAAGCAAGTGCTGGATTCAATGGGGGTTGGTTATACGATTCACGTGTCGTCAAATCATGGCCGCGCATTGCAAGAGCTTCGTAAGCAGCATTCTGATGGTTTCTTTATGGCATCACAAAACTCAGAACGTGATGTTTACGCAGAGTTTTCAGAGCCATTAATGATCAACCGTTGGGTATGGGTCGTTCGCCAGGGTAGTGCGTCAAACTTTAACCCTTATGATGTGGCATTTAAAAAACAATCTACAGTCGCTAGCCTGTTGAATACCAATACTCACCATTGGTTAAAATCAAATGATTATCTATCAGTATTCGCAGCAACGTCGGTTAATGAACTGCAAGAGAAACTAGATACAGGCGCGGTGACCGCGATACTAATTGCTGAATTAACTTTTCTTGATACCGTAAATGACACTCGCGATTACAAAATAATTCTAGAGCAAGAGAAAGAGTTCGGACTTTATATCTCGAAGTATTTTCTAAGTAATAACCCGGGTTTTATGCCCAAGCTTAACGAGGCCATTCGAGCATACAGGAACTTTTAATACGACCTTTTTAAAAGGGACAGGCAAGATAAGCGCAGTAAAAACGTAGTAAGGATAGTCCAACAGATACAACAAGCATTACAACAAGGACAGACACCATAAAAATATGGCAATGCTTGGCATGAAAATTAATCACAGCAATTGTTAGTCCGTGTTTATTGAAGAATTATACAGATTATTCTTTAGGTTCTGTAGGAACTGGAGTTTAGACGTCGGAACCGAGAAACGGATAAGTGCCAATGTGAACAAATGGCGGGTAAGTATACTCAATGAATGTGGTTGGCAATTAGCTATCTAGCCGAAATAGGCAAGTTCGCCTTCGATTCAAAGTGCGTTTGGCATGGACGGCACTTTCTGTACAACCAACCATCGTACTACGGTGACGTTCTAACTTGGTACAAGCTTTCAGCCAGGTTAATTGGTTTATCTTGAGCCGTTGCAGTATTGGAGGAACACTCTCAATTAAACTGGCTTTATTCTTCCTGCATTGACGCGAGCTCCAGTCGACTAACTCAATATAATCAATCAGACGAAAGGGGATACCATCTAGTTGCTCGCTAGCTGGATTTCCTACGAACGGATAAAGACAAGGGGCAGTTTCTTGTTGGTCATCCAGCGCCTTTAGTCTCGCTTGTATTGACGTATAGTCTGAAGTCTCCGGTGTTTCGGCTATTCCTGCTCGTAATGGATTTAAGTCGACATATACCATGGCTGCAGCGAGAGCTTGTTCATCAAGAAGAGCCTGACTTCTAAAGCGACTTTCCCAAAAGTGACCTTTGCAGTCATCTTCTTTGTTGGCTTGGCAGGCAATGAAGAAATTGAGCTCTTTCATAAACCAACTCAGGTCCCATAAGCGTTGTCTCCAGCAGTCGATAATGGTCATACACGCTTCGATTTCGAGACTACTGGAGAGTTGACCGTCTAACCATCTGCTGACGAGAGATGGCAGCTTGTGGTCATGCTGCCAGCGCTCAACTACTTGACGATTCGACAAGCTTTCGGCTTTTTCTCTATTGATGTGAACGACCAAATGGTAGTGATTACTCATGATGGCGTAGGCGCAGACATCGATACAATAAACTTGAGAAAGAGCCATCATTTTGCGTTTGATCCAACTTCGCCGATGCTCATAGCTTTGATGGGTTATTGGATCTGTTCCACATAGGAAACTTCGCCTGACACAGCGAGAAACGCAATGATAATAAGGAGTCGCATCGACGCATACTTGGTGTTTTCTGGCAGTGGTCATGTTTCATCCTAAAGGGGAAGTTTTGAGACAGGCTAAGAAAGTTAACAACAAGGGGCAATTCTCAATAATCCGTCCTTTGGCGCAGCTAACAATAACTCATCCCAATTTCATTCTTTATTGTGACTGTCCTTTTAAAAGAGGGTGAATAGGAGGGTGTTAAGGTGCCTGTCCCGATAGAGCTCTGTCCCGATAGAGCTCTAAATCTGAGTAATTGTAGGGACAGACACTTTGAGTAATTGTAGGGACAGACACTTTAAGTATCTTTGCCTTTATAGTGTGTGTCCTCATTAGAGATATCCTCATAAGAGATAATGCGCCTGTCCCTATTGAGAGTTCAAATATGCGGGTTTCGGCAAACAAAGCGGACTTTTGTCCTGAAACTTTGCGCCTTTTGCTATCTATGATTGTGTCATTAGAAACAAAGAGGACTTTCTTATGACTGCTCACATTGCAGGCTGCGCCGACGATTTCGCTTCTACTGTTATCATGCCTGGCGACCCACTACGTGCAAAATACATTGCAGAAACCTACCTTGAAGATGCAAAGCTAGTGACGGATATCCGTAACATGCTTGGCTACACTGGCTACTACAAAGGTCAACGCATTTCGGTTATGGGTCATGGCATGGGTATCCCGTCTATGGTGCTTTATGGACACGAACTGATTAACGACTTTGGTGTTAAGCGTATCATTCGTATCGGTAGCGTGGGTGCAACGCAGAAGCATGTTGAAATGCGTGACGTAATTCTTGCTCAAGCGGCTGGCACTGATTCTCCGACTAATGCTAAGCGCAGCAGCGGTTACCAGATGGCAACATCGGCGACGTTTGAATTGCTGCACAGTGCTTATATGTCAGCAAAAGAGAGAGGGATAGATGTCAAAGTCGGTAACGTATTTACTGGTGATCTTTACTACGATCCAGACCAGGACTTGATCTCTGCCCTAGAACGATTTGGTGTATTGGGTGTAGATATGGAAGTGGCGGGGTTATACGGTCTGGCACATCAGTTTGGTATAGAGTCGCTGGCGATTTTAACGGTTTCAGACCACTGCATTACCGGTGAAGAGACCACAGCAGAAGAGCGCCAGTTGTCTTTCAACAATATGATTGAAATTGCTTTAGAAACTGCGATTAAAAACTAAGCCCAACTCAATGAGGGTCATGTGCATGGCCCTCATTAACAGAACAACCTCTACCTTATAGGCTCTTGGAGTGAACAATGAAAAATAAAATAACACTCACTGTGATCAGTTTCCTCGCCAACTTTATTATGGCGGGCTTTGCTACTCAGTTCGGCATGTTAGTCGAACCGATTGCTAATTCATTTAGTGCGAACGTAAACGAAGTCGCATCAATTTTCTCATTACTTAATGGTGGTGCACTGGCGGGTACTATCGCTGCTTTCTTCCTGATTGAGAAAGTGGGTATCAAGCGCATGACGATACTCTGTTACGGAGTCATCGCGTTGTCAGCCTTAAGCCTCTACGTAGCGCCTTCACTATTAATCGTAATGCTATGTATGACAGTGATTGGTTTCTGTGGCGGCGTTGGCTTGTGTATTGCCGGCACCATAGTGGTATCGGTTTGGAAGGATAAAATCCAAAGCACCATGTTGGTGGTCCAGGATGCGACTTTCAATATCGCCGGTGTTGTTTTCCCAATGATCACGACTTATGCACTCACTAACGCCATGAACTGGAGCATCAGTTACCTGAGTGTTGGTGTAGTCGCTTTAGCGACAATGTTTGTCGCGCTGCTGACTAACTTTAACCAGTGCAGTGGCGACAGTGGTAGCGAGCAAGAAGCTAAGTCGGAGTGGAACTTTGGCATCATCAGTGGTGGCGTAGGTCTATTCCTTGGTATGCTGGCGCTCTATACTTTCCTTACCTGGGCACCGATGTTTGTCAAAGAAAAGTTCGATATTCCTTTTGAGCAAGCAGGCAACATCATTACTCAATACTGGTCGGCTGCACTGATTGGCGCCTTGGTTTCTACAGTGATAGTGTCGCGCATGAAAATTCAGTATTTCTTGCTGACGATTATTTCTGTGGCGATGGTGATTACCAGCATCATCGTAACGACTGACAACCTGGAGTCACTGTCTTACCTGACGTACGGCTACGGTTTCGCTTGTGCAGCTCTGTATAATGCCTTTATCGCTTATGGCGTCTCCTTCGTGCGCAATGCTAGCAGTAAGAATGTTTCGTATATCCTAATTAGTGGCAGTGCGGGTGCAATGTTTAGTCCGGCTATCAGCTCAGTGATGGAGAGTGTGGTAGGCCTGCAGACAGTAATGTACGCAATTCCGGTTATCTACGCTGTGGTGGTGGCTATGTTGTTGATGTCTATGAAATACAAAGGGACAGTCACTGCGCATGCTAATGCGGCTTAATTAAGAGTTAAAACTAAAAGGTCTGCACCTGGCAGACCTTTTTTACTTATAGATGGAAGATATACCGTCACTCTTCAATGAAAGTACGTAGCCCTTCAAGATCGAGGATACGAAGTCCCTTTTTCTCTTTCGCGATAAAGCCTTTATCTTCTAACTCTTTTATCGCACGACGATACACACGGTCTGATGTGGCGAATCGCTCCGCTTCTAAGTAGTTTTTTTGGAAGCCGTCTACAGGAAGATCATTTAAGTACTGATGGTAGATGTCATAAGCCACGTTGTAACTGATAGGATAGAGCAGGCGACGAGAAAGGATCTCAACGGTATCCTGATAGTCAATGGCGATTGCGCTGGCAAAGTAGAGCGACAAACGAGGTTGATCCAATAAGGATTGCTGCAGTCTTTTGGCGTCGATGATAGCGACTTCAACTGGTTCAACAGGGGCAATATCCATCTGGCAACGGTAGCCAGTAAAGAACTCCATCTCACCAAACAATTGTTGTTCACACTCCAGTGTGCCAAGTAGAAATGTCTTGCCGTTACGTGCAGTAACACCCATTGAAATCCTGCCAGAATCCACCAGATAGAGGTGCTCGACGTGTTCACCTTGAGTGAGTAGCTTCTCGTGTTCATCAAATATTCTGCGACTGCTTATACAATCACGGACAGCTTGCTCAATAAGCTGCTTATCTTCACTCCATTGCGCTTCAAAACGTCCTTTACCTAGGGTTTGTAGCTGCATCTATTTACCTTGAATTATGGCTCCAGCTCAGGGGCAGTATGCTAACACAGTTTATTGTAGCTGCTGATAGAACATTTACCTGTTGACCCGTCTACAACTTTATAGTTTATATTGCATAACCATTGAAGGACAAGGGTGCAACTGTGTACAAAATATCGCAACTGGCGGCATTAGTCGGATTATCGAGAACAGCGCTACTTTATTATGAAAAGCAAAACCTTATCTCAAGTCATCGACTGGAGAACGGTTACCGGGTCTATGGTGATAAAGATCTGCAGCGGATTCGATTAATCCAACAGCTTCTGGCTGGAGGGTTGACTCTTAAAGAATGCAAAGTGTGCCTCGAGGCTAAAGTAGACAGGCAACTACTACTCAATCGCCTTGCCGCTCTGGACCAAGAGATTGAGCAGAAACAGAAGTCTCGTCGTCTGCTTGCTGCGATGCTGGGTGAAGAAGACAGTAAGGCCTGGCACACAGATCTGGATAAACTCGCTCCGGATGCGCATTTGGATTGGTTAATAAAGCAAGGTTTCAGCGAGAAAGAAGCATTGCGACTGAAATGGTTATCTAAAGACATGAACGAACACGATTTATACATGGCTGACTTTATGAAGGTTTTCGAAACGCTGGAGCGTTGGGGGCCGGGGAGTGAAGCTGATACACAACAAGCACTATCTTTAGTTGCAAAAACGCCACGTCATATTTTGGAAATCGGTTGTGGTAAAGGTTTGGCTACGCAAGTGTTGGCTGATTCATGTCAGGCTCATATTACGGCAGTGGATAATGAACAATCTGCGTTAACTCGGCTGAATGAACGCTTTGCTGAGCAGGGCATCTCACAACGAATCGACACAGTTTGTGCCAGCATGACTGAACTCCCCTTCGCCAATGAGAGTTTTGATCTTATCTGGTCTGAAGGTAGCGCATACATCATGGGGGTAGAGAAGGCATTAAAAGCTTGGAAAGCGCTACTATCTGACCAGGGTCACCTTGTCGTGAGTGACATGGTTTGGCGTGCTGAGCAGCCAGGCAGTGAGGCAATTCAGTTCTGGCAGCAAGAGTATCCAGACATACAAACCGTGCAAACCCGTCTCGAACAGATGGTTAAATCGGGATACAAGGTCGTAAACCACTTCCCGCAGAGTGAGCAGGCATGGAGGAATTACTACGCTCCTCTAGCTGAGCGAATTGAGCAACTAGAGCCTGAAATGGGCGAGTCTGCGGCAATTAAAGACATCAAACATGAAGTTACGCTCTGCACTGAATTAGCCGACCAGTTTGGCTACCATATGTTTGTATTGGAAAAGATCTAAATGAAAACCGCCCTTGTCATCATGGTGAGAAAGGGCGGTAGTTAACTGAAATCTTAGCAGCACAATTGCTTAACTATCACTATCAAGCGTTTCTTCCGGACACTGAATTTCATACACGAGTTCTGATAGCGTCGTCGGATTCAATACCATCTCTTGCGGGACTTCAAACCGGCATGCCATCATGCGATTGAACATCTGCCAATGGTTAAGAAGGCAAGATGATAAATCGTCAGTTTCATCAGACCAAGTCTCTTTCATAAAAGGTGTCAGGCTCGCTGCACTATGAGCAAACATCATCATTTGCCATTTTACTTCCCAGATCTTGACCTGATTGTTCGGGTGTTCCTGGTTGTACTGCTGTGCAAGATGATTAACCAGATTCTCAATTTCGCCTGAACTGTCAATAAAGTAATCAAACAGAGCGTCTTCCTGACGGACTGCATCAGCAATAAATTGAATTGGTTGTTTGCAGTCAAGCATGTGGGCGAGTAAACGTACCGCGAACAGATAAAGCTTAATGTTTGAGCCCGCATTGGCTGGCATATGGCTGATAATGGTCTGCATATAGCTTTCCATATATCTATGTAAACCATCGCTAATAGAGTACCAAATCTGTTCTTTACTGCCGAAGTGGTGGCGAATCAAGCTGTGGGATACACCTGCCTTGTCACTAATATTTCTCAGTGAAACGCGTTCGTAACCCAGTTCGCAAAACAACTCGGTAGCGACCCGCATTATCTCGCACTTGGTTTTTTCAGCGTCTTGAGCACTTCTTCGGCCTTGCTTTCGTTCAGTCATAGTTTCAGTCAATTTCTTCAAACGCCCTCTTTCTACCAGAAAAGCGGGGGAATTTCATCAATCACACGCATAAATAGCATAGCTCATGTGATCAATTTATTGTACAGGTGGAAAATAAACATTGATCTCAAACATAATATTTATATACTGCACATGTGTGTAATAAAAATAGATAGCATGCAATGAGCATATCAATGAAAGGAATGATACCCGTTGGAAAGTGGGTCGCGGTCGGTGCTATAGCGGTTACCATCGCTGGTTGTAACAAAGCCAATTCAGAAGTGAACCAATCTGTTATCACCCCAGTGAAACTGGTGGAGATCCCAAATCTACTCGATAGTCGTTACGACACTTTTATCGCTAATATTGATGCGACGAATCGAGCAGCAATGTCGTTCCAGGTAGCGGGCGAAATTGAAAAAGTTGATGTCAGAATGGGTAGCTCAGTGAAGAAAGGCGAGCCGTTAGCCTGGCTGGACCCTACTGATTACCAGTTGGCGTATGACGCAAAAAATGCTGAGTATGCTTTGGCGAAAACAGCCTATCAGCGCGCTGTTGCTCTGCATGCTAAAAGCCTGATTAGTGTTGATACTTATGATCAGAGTGAGACAGCTTATAAAGCGGCAAAAGCTGCGTTTGAGCAAGCAAAAACCGATCTGGCTTACACTCAAATTACTGCCCCGTTTGATGGTGTGGTTTCACTGATCTTTAGTAAAGAGCATCAGGTAGTTGGTTCAAACCAGCCAATTCTTAACGTAATCGACAACCAGATTCTGGATGTGGTGTTCGCGATTCCGGTGAGTTATGCCGAGCAATATGGATTGGATCATATCGAGAGCTCTAGCTTTAACGTAGTGATGGATAGTCATCAACATCTGGCAATTCCAGCTAAGTTCAAAGAGATTTCGACTCAGCCAGATTCAGACACCAATAGTTACACGGCAAGTTTGTCTTTTCAGCGTCCTACAAACCTCAATCTCCTACCGGGAATGACCGCACAAGTTCAACTGCTTAATGAAAAGCGTTTTGCCAAGGTCGACATTGCATCGAGTGCATGGATCAGCAGAGACGGTGACCATGGTCAGTTGTTCAAATTTGATAAACAACAGCAGGTTATCACTGCCGTAGATGTGACCTTAGATGCACAGGGTAATGTCATTTCGGGTCTCAATGAGGGCGATTTAATTGTGCAAGCCGGAGTGGAAAATCTCGTTGCTGGTCAGCACGTCAAAGCATGGACCAAAGAGGGCGGTATTTAACATGAATCGATTTAATCTCTCTGCAGTGGCCATTTCGCTGACAATGTTGACCGCGTGTATGCCAGAAACTGAGCATCGTCCTCTTAACCCACTGGTTGTCGATACTTTTACTGTCACAGAAGCGACAGACACTCAGTTCCGAACCTTTAACGGTCAAGTGATGCCTGCGGAACTGACGCCATTGGCATTTCGTCTGGATGGCGAAATCACCTCGATGCTGGTTAAAGAAGGCGATGTTGTAACAAAAGGTCAGATTATCGCGGTATTGGATGATACTAAAGCTCGCCAAAAACTGGTTGATGCTCAAGCCCGTTACGAGCTTGCACTGAAACAGGTCAAGCGTGGTCAGGAATTACGCAGCAATAAGATGATTTCAGACTCCGAGTTGGACGAACTGAGTGCCAACTTCGAGCTGGCAAAAGCGAATTTGGGTGCTGCGCAAGCAAGTATGGAATACATGCGTCTTAAAGCGCCGTTTGATGCTGTTGTTTCATCGGTTGACAAAAAGAAGCATGAAAATGTATCGCCTGGCGAGCAAGTGGTGTCGGTTTATCAGAGCGGACAAGTTTACGTAAAAATCGAAGTATCAGACTCGGTACTGGCGATGCTAGATCCTCAGGCTCAGGCGCAAAACTATCAGCCTACCGCAACATTTGCCGGGCATGATTTAAGTTACAAGGTCACATATCTTGAACATACCAGTGAACTGCACCCTAACAGTCAGACCTATGAACTGTGGTTGAAAATGCCTCAGGTTGAGCAGGCCGTATTGCCGGGCACCAGTGCCAAAGTCTCGGTTGATTTAGCTAAAGCGGGTTTAACTAGCTATCAAGCGTATCAGGTGCCAATGACATCGATTGATTCAGGAAAGCAGAGCCAAGATTTCTATATCTGGAAACTACAAGATGGCGCAGCCCATCGTGTTGCAATCAATATCGATCAAATTACGGGCAATGGTGCACTTGTGTCCAACGGCATTGAGCAGGGCGACGTGCTAATCAATTCAAACTTACGAAAGCTACGTGAAGGAATGCTAATTAAGGGAGCAGAGCTGTGAGCATCGCTGAGTATTCAATAAAGAACAAAGTTATTAGCTGGCTATTCCTGATCATTCTTGCCATTGGTGGCTACACCTCATTTATGGATTTAGGCCGACTAGAAGACCCTGCGTTTACCATCAAAGACGCAATGATTATTTCGACTTATCCTGGTGCAACGTCGCAGGAAGTAGAAGAGGAGTTGACCTATCCGCTTGAGAAGGAGATCCGTCAGCTACCTTATATCGATAAGATCACTTCGACCTCGTCGCAAGGCATGTCTCAGATCATGGTCAGTATGGAGATGGAATATGGTCCAGACGAGCTACCTCAAATCTGGGATGAGATGCGTCGTAAGATCAATGACTTGAGTCCAACGCTACCAAGTGGAGTTAACTCAATCCAAATCATTGATGACTTTGGTGACGTGTACGGCATCATGATTATGCTTACTGGTGATGGCTACGATTATGTTGAGCTGAAGCGTTATGCCGATTACCTGAGCCGCGAACTTGAACTGGTTAAAGGTGTGGGTAAGGTTGCCATTGCGGGAGATCAGCAAGAGCAGCTGTTTGTTGAAGTTTCACTGGAACGCCTTGCTGCGCTAAACCTTGACATGAATACGGTTGTTGGTCTGCTGAGTCAGCAAAACAGCGTCCAGTCGTCAGGTGAGGTGATGGTTAATGGTCAGACGCTGACAATTCGCCCAAATGGCACCATGAATTCTGAACAAGCTCTCGAAGAATTGATTATTCATGGCCGAGATACAGGTAACTTAATCCGTCTTAAAGATGTCGCCACTATTAGTCGAGGCATTCAAGAAAAACCTTCTAATGTCTTAACCTTCAATGGGAAGCCTGCAATTAACCTTGCGATCTCTTTTGGTTCTGGCGTAAATGTCGTTGAAGTTGGTAAAAAGCTTGAAGCGGAGCTAGCTGCGCTGGAAAGTATTCGCCCGGCCGGGGTAGAAATTAACTACTTCTATAATCAGTCAGCAGAGGTGGAAAAGTCGGTTGATGACTTCCTGATCAGCCTAGGTCAAGCGGTGGGTATCGTTATTATCGTACTTCTGTTTGCTATGGGCTTGCGCAGTGGCCTGATTATTGGTGCAGTGTTACTTCTTACCGTAATGGGCACCTTCATCTTGATGAAGCAGAACGATGTTGAGCTTCACCGTATCTCCCTTGGTGCGCTGATCATCGCTCTGGGTATGCTGGTGGACAACGCAATCGTTGTGGTTGAAGGTATTCTGGTTGGCCTGAAACGCGGTAAAACCAAAGTACAAGCTGCAATCGACATCACAAAGCAGACACAGTGGCCATTACTTGGCGCTACCATTATTGCCATTACCGCATTCGCTCCTATTGGTCTATCGGAAGATGCCACTGGTGAGTTCATGGGCTCATTGTTCTGGGTATTGTGCTACTCGCTATTCTTAAGCTGGATTACTGCATTAACACTGACGCCGTTTTTGGCTGATCTGCTACTGAAAGAGCAGGACGGTGACGCTAATCAGGCAGAGGTTGATCCGTACAAAGGTATTTTGTTCACCGTGTTTGGCGCTAGCCTGAGATTTGCGCTGCGTTTCCGTTGGTTAACCGTGATCAGCATGGTTGGTCTGCTGGCGGCTGCCGTGGTTGGTTTTGGTATGGTGAAGCAGCAATTCTTCCCACCTTCGAACACTCCGATGTTCTACGTTGATATGTGGATGCCGGAAGGAACGGATATTCGCGAGACTATCAAGGAAACCAAAAAGGTAGAAAGCTATATTCGTCAATATGATAGCGTAGAATTTGTCTCAACAACTACTGGTCAGGGCCTGCAGCGTTTTGCTCTGACATATCAACCAGAGAAGAGCTACGAAGCGTATTCTCAGTTGCAAGTGCGAACCCATGACCGTGAAACCATGTTTGTACTGCTTGAGCAGCTCGATCAGAATCTTTCTACCCGTTTTAATCAGCCAACATTCCAGTTCAAGCTGATGGAGTTTGGCCCTTCGCCAGCGTCTAAGATAGAAGCGCGAATTACAGGACCGGATCCACAGGTGCTACGTGATATCGCGGTGCAGGTCGAAGATGTACTGCTAGAAGATCCAGGTGCGCGAAATGTTCGTCATGACTGGCGTGAACGCACTAAAGAATTGGTTCCACAGTTCAATGAATCTAAGGCTCGTCGTCTGGGGATCTCGAAGCAAGAACTGTCTGAAACATTGCAGATGGCATTCGGCGGAACACCGATCGGATTACTGCGTGATGGCACTCATATGCTGCCAATCATTGCACGTCTTCCGGAGCAGGAACGTGTTGATTTTGAGTCACTTTCCAACGTTAAAATCTGGAGCCCGACATTACAGAACTATGTTCCTGTAGAGCAGGTGATTGATGGCGTAACACTGGATTGGCAAGAGCCTCTTATTCAGCGTCGTGACAGAAAACGTACTTTAACCGTACTCGCTGACCATGATGTTCTTGGACATGAAACACCAGCGAGTCTGTTTAACCGAGTGCAACCACAGGTAGAGGCGATTAACCTGCCAGAGGGTTATGAAATCACTTGGGGCGGTGAGTATGAATCCTCTAAAGATGCTCAAGACGCACTATTTGGCTCATTGCCAATGGGTTACCTGTTGATGTTTATCATCACCATGCTGCTGTTTAACTCGCTGAGAAAGCCTTTGGTCATTTGGTTTACGGTGCCACTATCTATCATTGGTGTTTCAATTGGCTTGCTGGCGATGGATATGCCATTTAGCTTTACGGCTTTCCTTGGATTACTAAGCCTGAGTGGCATGATTTTGAAAAACGGTATCGTGTTACTCGATCAGATTAATATCGAGCTGTCATCGGGCAAAGACCCATATCAGGCAGTATTCGATAGTGCAATTTCCCGTGTCCGCCCAGTGAGTATGGCCGCCTTGACGACCATACTGGGAATGATTCCGCTGGTGTTCGACGCATTCTTTGGCTCTATGGCAATTACAATTATGGCAGGCCTTGGCTTTGCCACGGTATTAACCTTAATTGTGGTACCTGTTTTGTTTGCCATTTTCTACCGAATCAAACCATCCACTGCCGGATAATTCACGGATTGAACTAGGATTCGATTTAAGCCAGCCCGAAAGAAATTTCGGGCTTTTTTTGTTTTAAACAGAGTAAAACCTCTACAAATAGATAAAGCATAGAATTAGATTTTGACGGCCCAGTCAGCAAATGAAATATCGTTCTATATTATACTAAAGTATAAGTTTATTATTTTATCTTATTGCTCAAATAATCATAGTCTTATCATTTATTACTCATGATTTACGCTTTTATTAATCTCTCTATTAATACCAAGGTCAATATTGATAAACAGATAAATATTGATTTTTCTTGCTTACATATTAGTTGGTAATAGTTTTCGTTAAACAGGTGATGTAGATTGATGAAATAACTGCAAGTTCTTATATATCCTTCAAAAACAGCAAGATAGCGATTGTTGATAAATTGTTCAATATCGCAAATCTCAAAAAAATCAATGGTTTGAGTGTAATTAACACCTATATAACATTTCATGCTATATGAGAGCTTGTTCACCTTTATGCATAAAATCTCAAAAAAAAATTGAAGTGTAATAATTAACGATTAGTTTTGAATAATAAGAGGTCAACAAAAAGCCTTAGATTATTTATTCAATATTCGGTGCAAGACCGGATATATTGCGAGAATTTACGAAATTTATTTGGGTTATTAATTGCTGTAAAGAATGGAGTCTCTTAATGAAGAAGATCGCTTTGATCACAGGGTCTAAAGGCGGAATTGGATCTGCTATTTCCTCTCAACTTGTTGATGATGGTTACCGAATCATCGCTACTTATTTTACAGGGAACTATCAATGTGCGTTGGACTGGTTCAACGAAAAAGGTTTTACCGAAGAACAAGTTCGTTTGTTTGAACTGGATGTTACTAACACAGAGCAGTGCGCAGAGCGTCTGGCTACCCTGTTGGAAGAGGAAGGCACGATTGATGTGATCATCAATAATGCTGGTATCACTCGCGATGGTCTGTTCAAAAAAATGCAGCCATCTGCATGGCGCGAGGTAATTGAAACAAACCTCAATAGCGTGTTCAACGTCACACAGCCCCTGTTTTCGGCCATGTGCGAAAAAGGCAACGGCCGAGTCATCAATATCTCCTCAGTCAATGGTCTCAAAGGCCAGTTTGGTCAGACAAACTATTCAGCAGCGAAAGCGGGCATGATTGGTTTTTCGAAAGCATTAGCGGCAGAAGGTGCTCGTAGCGGAGTAACAGTAAATGTGGTTGCTCCTGGCTATACTGGTACGCCGATGGTTGAAGACATGCGTCCAGAAGTGCTTGAAACCATTAAAGAACAGATCCCTATGCGACGTCTTGCTACACCAAAAGAAATCGCACAATCAGTCTCTTACTTAGTCAGTGATGCCGGTGCTTACATTACAGGGGAAACTCTGTCTGTAAACGGCGGCTTATACATGAATTAATCAGGGACAGAATAATGGAAAAGATATTTATTGTGGCGGCTAAACGTACTCCGATTGGTGCGTTTGGCGGTTCGCTAAAAGACATTTCGGCAGGAAACCTTGCCTCTATCGCAATCGAAGCAGCTATCGCAGACAGCGGCGTTGCCGTTGATGCAATTGATGAAGTAATTGTTGGTAATGTTGTCAGTGCCGGGCAGGGCATGGGCGTTGGACGTCAGGCTGCGATCTACGCAGGGGTGCCTAATCAGGTACCGGCTTACTCACTGAATATGGTGTGTGGTAGTGGTATGAAAACCGTTATGGACGCGGCAAGTCATATCAAAGCGGGTGATGCAAACCTTGTTGTTGCGGCAGGTGTTGAAGTGATGTCGCAAATACCGTTTACCGCTCCAGCGAGCATCCGTGATGGTCATAAGATGGGCAACATGAACCTGACTGACCTGCTTATCAATGACGGTCTGACTGACGTTTACAACCAATACCACATGGGTGTGACAGCAGAGAATGTCGCTAAACAAGTGGGTATTTCGCGTGAGCAGCAAGATGAATACGCGCTGGCGAGTCAGCTAAAAGCGGTATCAGCCATCGAAGCAGGAAAGTTTAAACAAGAAATCGTACCGGTAGACGTTAAAAAACGTCGTGAAACGGTTGTGTTTGATACCGACGAGTACCCAAAACCAGACGCAACTCTGAGTGGTCTGGCGAAGTTACGTACTGCTTTCGACCGAGAAGGCACAGTGACAGCGGGTAATGCATCAGGCATTAACGATGGGGCGAGCGCCATCATCGTCGCCAGTGAGTCAGCGGTGAAGCAGCACGGTCTTAAACCAATAGCTGAAATTGTTAGCTATGCTCAGTCTGGTCTCGAGCCTGAGATTATGGGGCTTGGACCAGTGGAAGCAGTCAGTTTAGCACTTGAAAAAGCCCAGCTTACTACTGATGAGATTGGCGTTTATGAGTTAAATGAAGCCTTTGCAGCGCAGGCGCTTGGTGTCATTCATAAACTTGCTGAAAAACACAATGTTTCAGTCTCTTCAATTCTTGATAAAGCCAATGTTAATGGCGGCGCAATTGCTTTGGGTCATCCTCTGGGCGCATCAGGAAACCGAATTCTGGTTTCACTCATTCATGAACTCAATCGTAGTGAAAGCCAATATGGTGTCGCGTCACTTTGTGTCGGCGGCGGTATGGGCACTGCGGTTGTAATCAAATCAATTAACTAACCCAATTAAACGGACTTAACTTAGGAGTAACACACATGTACACAGATTTTTTCAAAACATTCTCTGAGCAAACAGAAAAGAGCATGGAACCGTACGTAAAATTCAACAAGCTAGTGACCAAGAATGTCGAAGTACTAACTGAGCTGCAATTGAACGCTATCCGCACTTACAGCGAAATGGGTCTGGCACAGATGAAAGCAGCAAGCGAAGTGAAAGATGCAACTTCACTGACTGCGTTCAGTGGTCAACAACTTTCTGTTCTGACTAAGCTTTCACAGCAAATGATGGATGACAGCAATAAGCTGCAAGCTATCGCAAAAGAGTTCAAAGATGATGTTGAACAGATGACATCGGAAAACCTTAAGACAGTGACTCCTGCATAACACTGACCTTTATGCCGCCGAAAGGCGGCTCTTTTCCGATCTTAGGAGTCGAAATATGTTACAACACTTCTTTTCGGACTACCTTGTTAAGCTCCAGGAAACCAATCAAAAATGGTGGGAAGATCTTGAGCTGACCAGGGCAGCCGCAAACTCCCCGCTCAATAAAGCAATGCAAGAGGTTAACCTCGAAGATACCGCAAAACTGTTTGAAAGTGCGGCTAATCAGCCAGCGGCTTTACTTAAGATTCAGGCCGAATGGTGGCAACAACAGTTACAGATTTGGCAGAACGTCGCTCTGACAGCCAATACCGATGATGTGGTTAGTGCAGAAAAAGGTGATAAACGCTTTTCTAATGAAGAGTGGCAAAAAGACATCTTTTTTAACTTTATCAAACAATCATACCTGCTGTTCAGCAAAACCTACCTTGAAACGATCGATAGCATTGAAGGCTTAGATGAGAAGAGCAAAGAGCGTATTAGTTTCTTCTCAAGACAGGCAATTAACGCGCTATCGCCAAGCAACTATATTGCAACTAACCCAGAGCTGCTCAAACTAACGTTAGAACAGAATGGCGAAAACTTGCTTGCTGGTCTGGAACAACTCAAGCAAGACGTAGAGTCGAGTGCGGACATTCTTAAAATTCGCATGACCAATAACAATGCGTTTCGTTTAGGTGAAGAGATTGCCAATACTGAGGGCGATGTCGTATATCGCAACGAGCTGTTTGAACTGATTCAGTATCGCCCACTGACCAAAACCGTTAACGCGACACCTCTTTTGATTGTTCCTCCATTTATCAATAAATACTACATTCTTGATCTTCGCGAGAAGAACTCGATGGTACGCTGGCTACTAGAACAAGGCCATGCGGTATTTATGATTTCGTGGCGTAACCCGGGTAAGTCTCAGCAACATGTCGAGTTTGGTGATTATGTCACTGAAGGCGTTGCTAAAGCGGTCAGTGCCATTGAAGAGATCACTGGGCAAGAGCAGATCAACGCGGCGGGTTACTGCATTGGTGGTACCGTTCTAGCCAGCACCGTCGCTTATTACGCGGCTAAGCGAATGAAGAAACGCATCAAGAGCGCCTCTTTCTTCACTACGTTACTCGATTTCTCTCAGCCTGGCGAAGTGGGTGCCTATATTAATGACACCATCATTAATGCTATTGAACTTCAGAACAACGCCAAGGGTTACATGGATGGCCGTTCTTTGAGCGTAACGTTTAGTCTGTTACGTGAGAATAGCCTTTACTGGAACTACTATGTCGATAACTACCTGAAGGGTAATAGTCCGGTCGATTTTGATCTGCTTTACTGGAACAGTGACAGTACCAACGTCGCCGCCGATACGCATAACTTTATGCTGCGAGAGCTTTACCTGAACAATAAGTTGGTCGCGGATAAAGGCGTCAAAGTGGGTGGTGTGTGGATCGATCTGAACAAGATTAAGATCCCGAGCTACTTTGTCTCGACCAAGGAAGACCATATTGCCCTGTGGCAGGGTACCTATCGTGGCGCGCTGAATGTGGGTGGCAACAAGACCTTTGTTCTTGGTGAATCGGGACATATCGCGGGTATCGTCAACCATCCGGCGAAAAATAAGTATGGTTTCTGGACCAACGATTCGCTCGATGACAGTGCTGACGAGTGGCTGAGCAACGCTTCTCATAGTGAAGGTTCATGGTGGAACCACTGGCATCAGTGGCTGCTATCGTTCAATCCGGATGAGCAGGTAGAGCCGTTCAATGTCGGAAGCGAACAATTCCCTGTGCTGGAAGCAGCACCGGGAAGCTACGTTAAGCAGACATTACCTATTGCCGAAGATAACTAGTAATTGATGCTGATTGAATAAGGCCTCTGGTTAATCCCCAGAGGCCTTTTGTTTTTTGTTTGTATTATCAGCGCTTATCTGTTTTATTGATTAACACAGCGTCAGGAGAGGGAACAGAATGAAAACTATCGGTATTATTGGTGGGATGAGCTGGGAATCAACAGCGACCTACTACCAGCAGCTTAATCAGGGAATAAAACAGGCTAAAGGCGGGCTACATTCCGCAAAGATAATTCTGAATAGTGTTGACTTCGCGCAGGTAGAAGCCTTGCAGCGCTCAGGCGACTGGCTGGCTAACGCTGATATTTTGTGTCAGGCGGCGCAATCAATTGAAAAGGCAGGGGCTGATTTCATTCTGATTGCAACCAACACCATGCATAAAGTGGCTGAGCAGGTTGAAGAGTCTGTGAACTTGCCATTACTGCATATTGCAGACGCCACTGGTAGTGAGCTAAAACAGCAGGGGATTACTAAAGTCGGCCTGCTTGGAACGGCATTTACCATGGAGCAGGATTTTTATAAGCAGCGTTTGACCGATAAATTTGGTATTGAGGTTGTGGTGCCAAATGGTGTCCAGCGTCAATTGGTGCACAATATTATCTATGATGAACTCTGTCAGGGGGAGATTAATCGTCGCTCCAAAGATGACTTTCTGACTATTATCGATGATCTGTTTGCGGCAGGGGCTCAAGGGGTCATTCTCGGCTGTACTGAGATAGGCTTGTTGGTTGAGCAACAGGATACTCAAGTACCGCTGTTCGACACGGTTGCGCTGCACGTAGAGGCGGCAGTAAGTGAGGCATTGCGATGAACCGTAATGTGTGGTTATTGTCCCTGTGTCAGGCGTTATTGATGACAGGTAATATCTTACTTATCTCTGTGATTGGGTTAGTCGGCAAAACGCTCGCTCCGACTGCCAGTATGATCACTTTACCTGTCGCACTGCAGTTTCTCGGTTTAATGAGTGCCACTATTCCTGCGTCGCTGATCATGGGCAGACTAGGAAGACGTAAAGGCTTTAGTATTGGTAATCTGGTGGGTATTACTGGGGCCAGTCTGGCAACTTATGCGCTTTCTATACAAGCCTTCTATCTGTTTTGTGCCGGGACTTTTCTACTTGGTATCGGCATTGGTTTTGGCACCTTGTATCGTTTTGCGGCGATTGAAGTGTGTGATGAGAGCGCAAGACACAGAGCGATATCCATTTCCATGGCGGGTGGCGTCCTTGCTGCTATGCTGGGACCAAACCTTGCGATCTACTCGCAGCAATGGTCGCCTGATGGGCTTTACGTTGGTGCCTTTATGGCGCTGATTGTGCTCAATATCTGCGCTCTGGGTCTATTGCAGACCATTCAGTTTCCCAACCCCGTTCCCGTTGCTGAAGCGACCAAAGTGGATTCACTGGCAACCATAGTCAAGCAGCCTAACTTTATGGTGTCAGTATTTGCGGCCATGGTTGCGTATGCGGTGATGAACATTTTGATGACGGCGACACCGCTGGCAATGATTGGTTGTGGCTTTGACTTTAACAAAGCGGCTGGCGTGATTGAGTGGCATGTATTGGGGATGTTTGTGCCGGCATTTTTCACTGGTCGTCTGATAGAGCGTTTTGGTGCGCGTCGGATGATTTTGACCGGTGGTGTACTATTTGTTCTCTGTATTGCAATCAATATCCACGGCCAGTCGATCTGGCATTTCAGCCTCGCTTTAATCCTGTTAGGGGTAGGTTGGAACTTTATGTTTATTGCCGCGACAGGATTGTTTAGCCAGTCGTACCAGAGCCACAACAAATCAAAAGCTCAGGCCTTCAATGAGTTCTTCGTCTTTAGCTGTGTCACCATCACCGCTTTGATGTCGGGCTGGCTGGAATCAACCGTGGGCTGGCAGGCGATGAATGTTTACGTCCTACCATTTGTTCTGGCGGTCATCGCGATATTCGCGGTAAACAGTTATAAGGCGAATAGATTAGCTGTTTAGCTTAGCGTTAAATACACAAAAGGCAGGAGTTTCCTGCCTTTTGTGTTTTCTATCTCAACCATTTTTATTTCAGAGCAAAAGTGGGGGGGTAAAAGTTAGCGCTGTTGACTAAAACTGGGCAGAAATAAGCTCGACGAGTTCGTTTTCGGTTTCTGGCATTCTATCTAATTCAATAGAACATGAAGCACCACCTTTTAGCATGTACGCCGTAGTTGTGCAGTGATCATGATGAAACCATTTACCGTTAACGCAAACATCTGTGTAGCAGCGTGGGTCTTGTTTTAATTCCATAGGCACCTTCCTTGTTACTTTTTCGTTAACACCTTGTCAACATAACCGTAGATAACCAGATAAAAAATGATCTAAATCAATCTCACGGCTGAACTAGACAAAGGTTGTAGTGAGCAACAGCAAGGTTTGGGAACAAAAAAAGGGAACCAGAGGTTCCCAAATGAAAGTGCAGTTTTTTGTTATGTCGTTGCTCTATGCCTGAGCAAATTTATAAGTACGATAGCCACCAATCAGGTTACGAGCTTTAAAACCATTATTAACTAACTGACGGTATGCTACGTTACCGCGTAACCCAACTTGACAATAGATAACGATCTCCTTGTCTTTTGGTAGTTCGTCCATACGGTTACGCAATTGGTCTACAGGAATGTTGATCGCATCTTTGATAAAGCCAACATTTTCGAGCTCGCCAGGGTTGCGTACATCGAGCAGGACTTGGTCGTCTGTCAGTGAGTCCATTTCATCAAAGTGAATCGGAGAGGCGTCACCCTTAATGATGTTGTTGGCCACAAAGGCTGCTTGGTTGATCACATCTTTGGCGCTACCGTATGGCGGTGCATAGGTCAGTTCAAGGTGTTGTAGCTGTTCAACGGTCATTCCTGCACGCTGAGCAACGGCCATCACATCAATACGTTTATCGACACCATCTTTACCCACCGCTTGAGCACCAAAGATTTTGCCTGTTTTTGGATCGAACAACATCTTGAACGATACAATCTCAGCGCCCGGGTAATAGCTCGCGTGGCTTGCGGTATGCACATAGACTTTTTCATAGTCGATACCGTCACGTTTAAGTTGTTTCTCGTTTTTGCCTGTAGACGCAACAGCTAAGTCAAAGATCTTACAAATCGCGGTGCCCTGAGTGCTCTGGTAGGTTTCATTGCGTCCGAGCATATTGTCGGCAGCCATACGACCTTGACGATTTGCCGGGCCAGCTAATGGAACTAAGGTGCGAGCACCAGTAACGAAATCTTGCTCTTCAACCGCATCGCCAACAGCATAAATGTATGGGTCACTGGTTTGCATTGATGGAGTGGTGTAGATACCACCTAGTTGACCAATTTGAAGTCCTGCTTCTTTTGCCAACTTAGTCTCAGGGCGCACGCCGATGGCCATAATTAATATATCGGTAGTTAACGTCTCACCATTATTCAGCATGAGGTTTAGTTCGCCTTCGATATGTTGGTGTTCAGTGTCTTCGCCGGAGCTAAAGCTGGCAATATGTTGGTTTGGTATATACTCAATGGCTTCAAGCGCAACTCCTAGTTTAAGATCGATGCCTTTTTGACGAATTTCTGCGTGAGCAAAGCCCGCCATTTCACGATCAACCGGCGTCATCACTTGGTCAGCCATTTCAATAAGCGTGGTTTTAATTCCTAGCTGGTGGAACGCTTCCATCATCTCTAAACCAATGAACCCACCACCGACAACCGTTGCGTGCTCTGGCTTGTTCATCTGGATAGTTTGGATAATACGATCCATATCTGGAATGTTGCGCAGCGAGTGCGTCAAAGGGTTATCGATACCAGGGATTGGCGGGACCACAGGACCAGCGCCAGGGCTCAGCAAGAGGAAGTCGTAGCTTTCAGTATACTCGCTACCATCAAGTAGGCTCTTAACCGTAACCTGCTTGTTGTGTCGGTCGATGGATACGACTTCGTTCATCACACGAACATCAACGTTAAATCGCGCTAAGAAGCTTTCTGGAGTTTGAAGAAGTAGTTTCGAACGCTCTTTGATATCGCCGCCAATATGGTATGGAAGGCCACAGTTAGCAAAAGAAACGAACGGGCCGCGCTCAAACATGATGATCTCGGCTTCTTCACTTAATCGACGAGCACGAGCCGCAGCAGACGCGCCGCCGGCCACACCGCCGACAATTAAAATCTTAGTCATTAATAAACCTCAGTTAACGAAAACCAAACTTCTTCAGAATGAATACTGCAGGGCAAATACCGGTAAAGGCACTTTGTATCAAGTTTGCCCCAACAAAAACAGTCAACCATACAAAGTGACTACTGACAGTAACAGTAAATACCACCGAGAGTAACACCATACTTCCGGCTAGGACACGAATCGCATTTTCCATCGTCATAATCAAACTCCTTTTTTAGTCATTGTCACTCGATATTCATCACTATAGATACTTTAATTAGTAATGTCTAATGTTAATTATTCTAAATTTACAAATTCTAAATTAGAATTGACTAATCTAAATGTTTTAGTAATATCTAATGGAGTAATCAACAGAGAGGCAAATCATGGCTACACAGACAATGAACATTGCAGATATGCAGGGTAATGCGACTGAAGCTGCTGATTTACTAAAAGTAATGGCGCATCCAGAACGTTTGATGGTGTTATGCCAATTGATTCAAGGTGAGGTTGGAGTGGGCCAGCTGCAGCAGAGTTCGGCGTTAAGCCAATCGGCTTTTTCTCAACACCTGACAGTGTTGCGGAAACATAATCTGATCAAGGCGCGTAAAGCCTCACAACAAGTATTTTATTCACTGGCGGATCCGCGAGTAGAGCCGCTAATTCAAAGTTTACACACAGTATTTTGCAAATAAGAAGGTAGTAACCACGATGATAGAAATCGTCCCTTGGCAGTCGTTAGTTGGTGGAATGTTGCTGGGAGTCTCTGCAACTTTATTATTGTTATTTAACGGAAAGATCGCCGGTATTAGTGGCGTGATTAATGGCTTACTCACCCCGAAAGAAGGTGAGGTTTCATGGCGGTTACTGTTTTTTGCAGGCATGGTGCTTGGTGGTCTGGTAAGTGTTGGGGTGTTTGGTATTTCAATGCCTGAAACGGATGGAATGACATTACCTGTTCTTGTTGCTGCAGGGATTCTGGTTGGAATGGGTACGCGATTAGCTAACGGTTGTACCAGCGGACACGGTATATGTGGCATCGGGCGTCTGTCAAAACGTTCGCTGGTTGCGACGGGTGTATTTATGGCAGTCGCTGGTCTGACTGTGTTTTTCCGTTTACATGTTTTTCAGTAGAGGTTGTTTGTGAACAAACTGGTATTTCGAATCTCAGCGTTGATGAGTGGCGTTCTGTTTGGTGCGGGTATGGCGATATCTGGCATGATCGAGCCGCAAAAAGTGGTCGGTTTTCTCGATGTTGCAGGTCAGTGGGACCCAAGTTTGGCATTTGTGATGGGTGGAGCACTACTGGTCTTTATGCCTTGCTATTTTTTAATCATAAAACCGAGAAAACAGGCGGTAAGCGGTTGTGACCTCAATGTACCGACGGGTAAAAATATCGACTCGAAATTGATTTCGGGCTCAGCTCTGTTTGGCCTTGGTTGGGGGATGGCGGGAATTTGTCCCGGTCCGGCTGTAGCGAGTTTAGGTTTAGGCAATGTTTCAATAGTGATTTTTTTCTGCGCCATGGTGATTGGTTCTCTGTTTGCGAAGCTGATATTCGGTAAGTGTAACGACCAACCAAGAATAGCGAGATCCAGTTAGGGTCTTTGGGAGGGGAAATGGAACGAAATACGACCAAGGATGGTGTGATTCATTCAGTAATGAATAGTTTCTTTCCCGCCATTTTGATCTTTATTTTGCTGGCGGTTGGCGCCGCCGCACTCTGGCTGACGCCCAAAGAGGAAGATCCTCAGATCGTCGTCCCAATGGCCGATGTCTTGGTTTCCGCACCAGGGCTCAGTGCTCAACAGGTGGAAAATCAAGTCACTGAGCCGTTAGAAAAACTACTCAGTCAAATTGATGGTGTGGAGTATGTTTATTCTTCTTCAATGGAAGGTGCAGCTCAAGTCATTGTGCGTTTCTATGTTGGTGAGCCTCGCGAAGCCGCACTGGTCAAACTGTATAACAAGCTCTATTCGAACCAGGATGCGGTTCCTCCTTCAGTCACCCGATGGCTAGTTAAACCTGTCGAAATCGATGACGTTCCTATTGTTGTTGCAGCTGTCTATTCTACAGATGCGGATAAGGTTGATCGTTACCAACTACGCAGACTCGCCGATCAGGCAACACTTGGTCTTAAATCTCTCCCGGCAACGAATAGCGTTGCTGTCATTGGTGGTGAAACACGCAAAATCCACATCGAACTGGATTCAGTGGCTATGACCAACTTTGGCGTAACGATTAACGACTTAAACTATGCCCTGAGTGTGAGCCATACTAAATCTCAAGCAGGCTCTGTACAGATATCTGGTCAACAGTATCAATTGGAGTCGGGCCAACTGTTTCAATCTGCTCAACAGATCCAAAATCTAGTCGTCGCGGTAGTGAATAATAAGCCTGTCTACTTACAAGATGTCGCTTATGTGGTTGACGGCCCTTCGGAAGCGACCACAGACACTTGGTATATATCTGCTGACGCTGCCACAGAGTATCCAGCTGTATTTATCTCAGTGGCAAAACAGAAAGGTTCTAACGCGGTTGATGTCGCTCAGTCAGTGATCGATAAACTCGCTACGTTGCAGAGTGAGCAGTTTCCAAGTCAGGTAAAAGTCGACATCATCCGTAACTACGGACAAACCGCAGATGACAAGGTGTCAAACCTGGTCTCAAGTCTGGCGATCTCAATAGTGACGGTCGTGGTATTCGTTGGTCTGTTCCTAAACTGGCGTAGTGCTTTAGTGGTTGGTATTGCAATCCCGATCAGCTATGGCGCCGCTTTAGGTATGGACCTTCTATTTGGTTATTCGATTAATCGAGTCACGCTGTTCGCCTTGATTCTTGCCCTCGGTCTGATTGTTGATGACCCGATAGCCAGTATCGACAATATTGAGCGCTATCTGAAACGCAAAGATTTAACACGTTCAAAAGCGATAGTTCACGCTATGGCTGAGATTCGTAGCGCACTATTAATGTCGACAGTCGCGATTGTGATTGTATTTACACCGATGTTTTTTATTACTGGCATGATGGGACCTTACATGGCGCCGTTAGCCTTTAATGTCCCCATCAGTGTCATTTTCAGCACCATAGTGGCATTCTTTATTACTCCGTGGCTAGCGAAGAAACTGTTAAAAGCAGCTGAGGAGAAGGGGCACTACAAAATTGAAAATACCTCGTTGTATCAACTCTATTCACGGCTACTGACCCCATTACTGCAGTGTAGAAAAAAGGCCTGGCTATTTCTTAGCTTAGTGGCAGCGTTATTTATTGCAGCGGCTATGTTGCCTGCGTTGCGTCTGGTTCCGCTTAAGCTATTGCCGTATGACAATAAGAATGAGTTTCAGCTGGTGTTGAACATGCCTGAGTCAGCAAGCTTTGCAGATACTTCCAATACTCTGCGAGTTTTTGCTAATTATTTGCTGGATGTACCGGAGGTAGAATCCGTGTCGGGGTTTGCTGGTTTAGCGTCACCGATGGACTTCAATGGTATGGTGCGCCACTACTTCATGCGCAGTGAGCCATATCAGGGAGAGCTGAGGGTCGTATTAGTAGATAAGCATAACCGTTCAATGCAATCCCATCAGATTGTCACGCGATTGCGCCAGGATCTGGAGCAAATAGCGATCGAGCAACAAGCCGACATACAGTTGGTCGAGGTGCCACCAGGGCCACCGGTCATCGCGACGATTACGGCTGAGGTATATGGCGATGAGCAGACAAGCTATCAGGAACTGATTGAGCAGGCGGAGATTGTTGCTGACCGCTTGCGCAGTGAAGCATTTGTCTCGGAAGTCGATACCAGTGTGCAGCAACAGTTACAAACCTGGCAATTCATTATCGATCAGGAGAAAGCCGCTTTATCTGGAGTCTCAATTGAAGATGTGAATGCGACAATTGCGGCAGCAAACAAGGGTCAGGTACTCGGCTATCTGGCTAATTCGCGTGAGGTCGCGGCTCTTCCTATTGAGATTCGTTTGCCTGTTGGTCAAAGAGATTCACTTGAAAGCCTTAAACAGCTTTATGTTCGCGGGCAGGCAGGAGTAGTGAAGGTTGCCAGTCAGGGAGCCTTCAGTGATGCGCCTCAGCCGCTCGTGCAATTGTCGGAGCTAGGTGAATTTGTTAAGCGCGCGGCAGATACGCCGATTTATCATAAGAACCTCAAGCCAGTTGTCTATGTTTATGCTGAGTCTGTCGGTCGTGTTCCGGGCGAAATCGTTGCAGACGTAATTGCTGACCAAAACCGAAACAACGAGAAGGAGTTTGTAGAATGGCAACAGCGCTCTTATCTAGCAAATGGCTCTGGAAAGAACTGGCAGTTAGATGACCACATCAAGGTGGTATGGAGCGGGGAAGGGGAATGGAAGATCACCGTCGATGTTTTCCGTGACCTCGGTCTTGCCTATGGCGCAGCGCTATTGGGTGTATTTATCGTCATGCTGATTCAGACCGGCTTGCCAGCGGTGTCCGGTATCATAATGCTGGCTATACCACTGACTGTCATAGGTATCATGCCCGGCTTCTGGTTACTTAACGCCTTATCCAGTGATATCAATGGTTATCCGAATCCAGCCCTGTTTACGGCTACGGCGATGATCGGCATGATCGCACTTGCCGGGATTGTAGTTCGAAACTCTTTGGTACTGATTGAATTTATTCAGCAGTCGTTGCTGCGCGGTGAATCACTGCAAAATGCTTTACTTCAGTCCGGAGCCGTAAGAATGCGACCAATCCTGTTAACGGCAGGCACTACGCTGCTGGGTAATATTGTGATTACTCTGGATCCCATTTTTAATGGTCTGGCGTGGGCGATCATTTTTGGTATCACGGCTTCAACTATCTTTACTCTACTGGTGATTCCAGTGGTCTATAACCTCGCTTATCAGAATACTAAGGGCCACGGGCTTGCTGTCACGGAGGATGAATAATGTTCAATCGTAAGTTTTTTATAGGCTTGCTGCTGTTTTCTGGCTTAGCCGTGATGTTTCTCTATATGGCTGGAGTATTCAGTCCGAAAGTGTCTACCGAGTTGCAAGTGCGTCAAACTTTCAGTGAGCCGCAACAAGTTGCCACCCTTGTTGCTAGCGAGGAGAGAGTCGTCCGTGAGTTTCCGGGGACTGTGGTTGCTGACCAAAAAGCCACCATAGCCGCTCGGCTAACGGCTACTGTGGTAGAAGTGCTTGTTGAAGTTGGTCAGTCTGTTGAGAAAGGCGATGTACTGCTGAGGCTGGAGAGTGATGATCTTAATGCTAGGGTAGTACAAACAGAGCAGAGCCTTTCCTCATCGCAGGCGCAGCTTAACGCAGCAAGGAAAGAGTATTCGCGAATCAAAGAGCTACTCACCAAGAAATTAGTTCCACAAGCTCAGTTTGATGAAGCGGAAAGCAGGCTTAAAACAGCGACCGCGAACCTGGAGCAGGCAAAGGCAGCGGTATCAGAAGCGGAAACAACCTTTGGTTTCAGCATCATTACTGCGCCGTTTGATGGCGTGATTACGCATAAGCCAGTCAACTCAGGGGATACTGCTACACCGGGTATGGCGTTACTCTCTATGTATAACCCGAACTCTCTAATTGTTGAGGCCAACGTTGCTGAGTCGGTGATGCCAGCGTTATCGATAGGTGGTTCGTTAGCGGTCGAGATCCCGACCTATCAACTGGTTCTGGACGCAAGCATCGATGAGATAGCACCTGCTGCGGATAGTGGATCAAGGAGTTATCTAATCAGGCTCGGTATCGATACGGATTACACGCTCTATCCGGGTAACTTTGCCCGAGTTTCTATCGACTTAGGTAGTGAGAAAGTGTTAAAAGTGCCTGTCGCTGCGATTTATCAAGTCGGACAGTTAGATTATGTCAAAGTAGTTGAAGGAGATACCTTACACACGCGTCTGGTTCAGCTTGGTGATGATTTTCGCGTGCGTAAGGGGTTAACCGAAGGTGATGTGGTGGTGCTTAACCCACGTGACTTTTAATTAACGAATATCGCTTGATAGCGGGCAATGATCACTCAGTTGATGATTAAGCACATCCTCAACTGGGTAGACATCCTGCTTAGGCTTTGAGGCAGTTAGGCTTTCACTGACAATAATATGATCGATCAGTGAACGGAACTGGTGGGTCTTGCGCGGATTGTTGCGAGATCTCACCTTACATTCCGCCTTAGTTGACTTTGATACCAGAGTTGCCTGTGTGTCTTGTGCAATTTCATCCCACAGCCAGTCGCGCTGATAGCCCATGTTATGATTAAAATCACCGAGGATAATATAAGCATCCTTGGCTGCTTCACGTTGTTTAATCCAACCGTTGAGTGCACGGCCTTGCTGTTTGAGAATCTTACAGTCGCGACTGCTATTGAATCTGCCAGAACAGCGTGCTTTGAGATGGACGGAGAGAGCATGAACAGGCTGTTTTCCGTTCGGGTGAATAATGATGTAACTGGCGAAGCGCATTTTACTGTTACTGCTATTGTCCAGACGTAAGTCTCGCTTGTTACTAACCGCTATACCATTTCTGACCGCAAAACCTGTGTATTGATTGATGTCATCAAACTGATGTCGACGGTTGTCGCTCTCACTACGCTGAGAGAAGAATAGCTGATAGTCGTTGCCAATCACTTTAACCAGAGCGTCAGCGTCATTCACTTCCTGAAAAGCGACAACGTCACTTTGCATATTGCTAAAGTGGCGATTTAACGCTTGATAATCACTTGTGCTTCTTTGGGACTGCTCAAACTTAGAAGAGGGTGAGCTGGATAACCATTCCAGGTTCCATGTCGAAAAACTGATTTGTTCTGCACCAACTGCGTGGAATGAGAACAATAAGCATAAGGCGGTAAAAAATGACCACTTTTTAGGGGCTGGCATAGGATTAAATCCATGAATTGAGTGGCAGCCTTTATCCTATAAGACGTCATAAAAATGCAAGTAGATTTAGTAGCATTTTTGCAATTTTCATCATTTTATTCTCATCTGAGATCAAGCCCACTAAGATCGATTTGATCTTGAGCGAGGCTCTCTTTTTATTGATCAAAATCAATACTTTCACCGTGCTCATCTCGTTAAATACGCCACAATATATAGTGTCAGTCGAACAATAAATCGCCCTATATAGTGTATTTGTGGATAAGTCTGTGGGTATGCTGGGGTAAGGAGAAAAGGTGAAACCAATCGTAATCAAGCGTGATGGCTCAAGAGCTCCGTTTAGCAGGGATCGCATTCAGGCAGCTGTCGAATCAGCTGCGGAACACGTAGATCAAGAAATCGCTGTATACGCACTAAATGTCGCGTTAGCGGTAGAGCTTCAGCTAAAAGATCACGATGAAGTACACATCCACGAAATCCAGACTCGAGTAGAAAACGAATTGATGCAAGGTCCATATAAGTCACTTGCACGTTCTTATATCGAGTATCGCCATGACCGCGATATTGCTCGTGAGAAACAGAGTGCGCTGACACGTGAAATCGAAGGCCTGATTGAAGAGAGCAACGTTGATCTCATCAACGAAAACGCGAACAAAGATGGCAAGGTTATCCCTACTCAACGTGATCTGCTCGCGGGTATTGTTGCTAAGCACTACGCTAAGACGCACATTCTTCCACGTGACATTGTGCAGGCGCATGAGGTGGGCGATATCCACTACCACGATTTGGACTACGCACCGTTTTTCCCAATGTTCAACTGTATGCTAATTGATCTTAAGGGCATGCTGACACATGGTTTCAAGATGGGTAACGCTGAGATTGATACTCCAAAATCTATCTCAACAGCAACTGCAGTTACAGCGCAAATCATCGCGCAGGTTGCCAGCCACATCTACGGTGGTACTACCATCAACCGTATTGATGAAGTGCTCGAGCCTTATGTGATGACCAGTTACCACAAGCACCTTGAGATTGCTAAAGAGTGGGATATTCCTAATCCAGAAGCGTTTGCAACGGCACGTACAGAGAAAGAGTGTTATGACGCATTCCAGTCGCTGGAGTACGAAGTAAATACACTGCACACCGCGAACGGTCAAACACCATTTGTCACATTTGGTTTTGGTCTGGGCACTAGCTGGGCATCACGCCTGATTCAGCAATCGATCCTTAAGAATCGTATTGCTGGTTTAGGTAAGAACCGTAAAACAGCGGTATTCCCGAAACTGGTGTTTGGCATCAAAGATGGTCTTAACCATAAATCGGACGATCCAAACTACGATATTAAGCAACTGGCGCTAGAGTGTGCTTCAAAGCGCATGTACCCGGACATTCTTAACTACGACAAAGTAGTTGAGATTACTGGCTCATTCAAAACACCAATGGGCTGTCGTAGCTTCCTTGGTACCTATGAAGAGAATGGTGAGTTGATTCATGAAGGTCGCAACAACTTAGGTGTTGTCAGCCTGAACTTACCACGTATTGCTATTGCCGCTGGTCGCGATGAAGCGAAATTCTACCAGCTACTTGATGACAGGCTTGATCTTGCTCGTCGTGCACTTGAAACGCGTATTTCTCGTCTTGAGAACGTTAAAGCGCGCGTTGCGCCAATCCTGTATATGGAAGGCGCGTGTGGTGTACGCCTGAAAGCGGATGAGCCAATTGCTAACATCTTTAAGAATGGACGTGCTTCGATTTCTCTTGGTTACATCGGTATCCATGAAACCATCAACGCTCTGTTTGGCGATGAGACACACGTTTATGACGATGCTCAACTACGTCAGAAGGCGATTGATATTATCAAGTACCTTAAAGACAAAGTTAACCAGTGGGGCGAGGAGTCTGGCTATGGTTACAGCCTGTACGGCACACCAAGTGAGAACCTGTGTAGCCGTTTCTGTCGCATTGACACAAAAGAGTTCGGTGTTATCAAAGGGGTGACAGACAAAGGCTACTACACCAACAGTTTCCACCTTGACGTAGAGAAGAAGGTTAACCCATACGATAAGATCGATTTCGAAATGCCATACCCGCAAATCTCAAGCGGTGGTTTTATCTGTTATGGTGAGTTCCCGAACATGCAGCGTAACATCGAAGCATTGGAGAACGTGTGGGACTACAGCTATAGCCGCGTGCCTTACTACGGCACCAACACGCCAATTGATGAGTGTTACGAGTGCGGTTACAACGGTGAGTTCGACTGTACAAGTAAAGGTTTTACCTGCCCTAGCTGTGGTAATCACGACTCAACCAAGGTTTCAGTAACCCGTCGCGTATGTGGTTATCTGGGTAGCCCGGATGCACGACCATTTAACTTTGGTAAACAAGAAGAAGTTAAACGTCGCGTTAAGCACCTCTAAAGGCGAACCGATTCTCAGTGAAACAGATTAAAATCGAGCCCAATGTTTGGGCTCATTTTCTTTAAAGAGTAAATAATGAATTTCCACCAGTATTACCCGATAGATGTTGTTAATGGTCCCGGTACACGTTGTACGCTGTTTGTTTCAGGCTGCGTACACCAATGTCGCGGTTGCTATAATCAATCTACTCAGCGTTTGGACTCTGGGGTGCTATTTACTCAACAGGCTGAGGACCAGATTATCGCTGATCTCAATGACACCCGTATCAAACGTCGCGGATTGTCTTTATCGGGTGGCGATCCACTTCATCCAGCTAATGTGCCACAAATACTTAAGTTGGTTAAACGGGTGAGGGAAGAGTGTCCCGGCAAGGATATCTGGGTCTGGACGGGTTATACGCTGGATGAACTCAGTGACCAACAGCGCGAAGTGACTCAATACATTGATACGCTGATTGACGGAAAGTTTGAGCAGGATAAGAAGGATTTAAACTTAGAATGGAGAGGCAGCTCTAACCAGATTATCCATCGTTTCAAAATTGACTAGCAGATTTGGCTGTCAAAAGCGCACAAGTTAAATAATTGTTAAATGAATTGGATTTTTATCCTGTTTTGCAGTTTGACACTGAAATTTTATTTCTAGATTTGTCGATTAGATGGTAAGTTGAAGGCCGTTACTTGAATTTCAAAGGGTTGTGACTTTCATGTTCTCTCATTTACCGACTCCTACGTTGGATCCTATTCTTTCTTTATCTGTTGCTTACCGCAACGATCCTCGTGCCGAAAAAGTTGATCTTGGTATCGGCGTATACAAAAACAGTGCTGGTGAAACACCAGTAATGAAGGCAATCTCACAAGCGCAAGACATTGTTGTCGAGACTCAGAAAACCAAATCCTATGTCGGTTTGGCAGGCTGTGAAGAGTTCAACAAGTCGATGGTTGACCTGCTACTAACAGGTACGTCGGCAATGGACCGCGTCGCTGCAATCCAGACTCCAGGTGCAAGTGGTGCGCTACGTATGCTCGGCGATCTGATGAAGGTCGCGCAACCAAACACTACGGTTTGGATCTCTAATCCTAGCTACGTGAACCACAGACCGGTTATGGAAGCCGCAGGTCTTAAAGTGAAGCATTACAGCTACTTTAGCCCGGAAACCAAGCAAGTTGATGTGGCTCGCATGATGGATGACCTGTCACAAGCTGGCCCTGAAGATGTGGTACTACTACACGGTTGTTGTCACAACCCAACGGGTGCAGACATTGACTTCGACGCTTGGAAAGCAATCACAGAACTATCTCAGAAAAATGGTTTTATTCCTTTTGTCGACATTGCTTACCAAGGTTTTGGTGACGGTCTGGAAGAAGATGCAAAAGGTCTTCGTCATATGGCTGATAATGTTGAAGAGATGCTGATTACCACTTCATGCTCGAAGAACTTTGGTCTTTACCGTGAGCGTACAGGCGCAGCTATTGTGGTTGGTAAGTCTATGCAAGACGTTAACAATGCTAAAGGTAAACTACTTACGCTAGCGCGAGCGACATACACAATGCCGCCAGATCATGGTGCAGCCTTGGTGAAAACAATCCTGCAAAATCAACAGCTAACTGCTGTTTGGAAGCAAGAACTCAGTGAAATGCAGCAGCGTTTGTTAAACCTTCGTCAAACTTTGTGTAATGAATTGAGAAATAGCCACAATACTTCACAATTCGATTTTATTGAAAGCCACAAAGGCATGTTTACTGTGCTAGGCTTTAGCCAAGACCAGATGATGCAACTCCGTGAAGAATATGGGATTTATGGAGTAGGCGATGGTCGTATAAACATCGCGGGTCTAACAGAAAAGGATATCCCTTATGTTGCCGAAGCGATTGTGAACGTTTCATAAGTGTTTTTGGGGCGAATTTTCGCCCCTTTTAAGCACTGCAGTTTGTCAAAATTAGGTGACCGAATGAATAATACGTGGAAAGTACTGATTCCATTTATGTTAAGTGGTGGTTTGATGGCGTGCTCTACAACAGGTCAACAGCCAGTAGAACCTGAGCAAAAGCCACAGATTGAAGAACCCAACATTGAAAAACCGCAAATCGAAGAGCCAAAACAAGAAATAGAAAAGCCGGTTGAACCGGAAGTAAAACCCCAAGAACCTGTTGTTGAACTGAAACCGAAGAAAACGTCGGACGGCAAGCTGCTTCTCGGAGCAGAAGAGTGGGTATATGTCCCTGGCCTGGAAGCGAATTTCAAAGCTCGTGTCGATACAGGTGCAACAACGTCATCGATCAGTGCTATCGATATTGTTCCGTTCGAACGCGATGGCAAAGACTGGGTTAAGTTTAAGATTGAGCACGAAGGGATCAAGAGCAAAGAGATTGCGTTACCCGTACAGCGCTGGGTTAAGATTCGCCAATCGAGTGCTGATGGAACCCACAAACGCGCCGTTGTCGAAGCCTGGATTCAACTCGGTGACCTGAAAGAGAAAACTGAATTTACTCTGGCTGATCGTACCCACCTTACTTTCCCGTTGCTGTTAGGGCGTAGCTTTTTTAAAGATGTTGCAGTAGTGGATGTCAGCAAGAAATACATTCAGGATAAGCACAAGTAATTGAGCTAAATAACCAGATAACAGACCAGCACCAAGATAATGTGCTGGTCTTTTTTTATTTCTAGATCATATTTTTGCTCAACGAATCAGCATACTGATTAACATTAGGTTAATATCTGCCCGAAAAGTCAGCGACGTCTTCGTTACTATCGGCATCTCTCAATAAAAACAACACGACTGAGGCGATAGAGCGATACATCAATCAAACATCACAAAGGAGTAGGGATATGAAGCACTTGTCTATGGCTATCGTAGTGAAAAATGGCAAAGTGTTAGTTCAGGAAAGATTTAGAACGTCGAAAGGAAAGGTATTTGAGTTTCCAGGTGGTGCAGTCAATAACAATGAATCAGGCACTGATGCGGCGGCTCGAGAACTATTTGAAGAAACAAAAATAAATGGTCTGTCTCACGCAGCAACCTTTAGTGGTATTAACGATTTCGGTGGCCGTATTTACTACGCGATCTTCAATGCTAACGATGACCACGAACCAACTGTTGTCGATAGCGAACGTCAGCAAACTTTCCATTGGCTAACACCAAGTGAATTACCATTATCTGATTTCTATGCTGCCGACGTTGATTTTATACAGCGTCACCTAGTCAATTACGCTTAACGCCAGATTGCCTCCCCTCAAGTTACGTAGCGAACAAATAAAAAAGCCAACGGATATTCCGTTGGCTTTTACATATCTACCCAGCGCTTATTGAATTTCCAGCAACTCGACTTCGAAGATTAAACTCGCTGCTGGTGGAATAGGGCCCGTACCGTTTTTACCATAAGCGAGTGGGCTTGGGATGTATAGGCGGAATTTGTCACCCACGGTCATGTAAGTCAGACCTTCCTGCCAGCCCTTGATAACCTGGTTTAGCTTAAAGCTGATTGGTTCACCGCGTTCAACTGAACTGTCAAACACAGTACCGTCAATCAAGGTACCGTGGTAATGAACTTTCACTTTACTGGTTGCAGTTGGGTGCTCAGTGCCTTCGCCTTTATGCAGCACTTCATATTGCAGGCCACTTTCAGTGGTGATGACCCCTTCTTTTTTAGCATTCTCAAGCAGGAACGCCTGACCAGTGGCAAAGTTAACTTCTCCGGCTTTATGGTTTGTCCATGTGCGGTAGATGAAAAATCCCGCAAGAATGAAAACAATTAAAGGGAAGATAATTTTAGACATAGTTTCTTTCCGTAGAATTAAGGTTGTTGAAGCAAAAAGTTGATTGTGTCAGCGATGCTCGCGACGTCTTGGTGGCCACTAGTAATAACCTGGTATTTACCGTTAACGATGAACGTTGGGACTGAGTTAATCTGGCCTTTAGTTGTGATGTCGTCAGCAAGCTGCATTGCAGCAAATAACTGTTTCTGTTGCTGATCATCAAAATCGTAAGGGCTTACCAGATTACGGCTATGGAAAACTTGATCAAGCGCGGTTTTCTTTTCAGACAGAGTCGCACCGTCACCCATTTGCGTAGCGGCAAACATTTCGGTCATCATTTGATGATCTGGCTTCCTACCAAGTTGCATTTCGGCTGCGTAGTAAATCATCGCGCCAATTTGAGCGCTTTCATTGAAAGTGACATGTACCTTACCAATAGATTGGCCGGTTAACTTTTCAATGGTTGGCATTTCGTCTTCCATTTTGCGGCAGTGACCACAGTTAAGGGAGAAGACCTCAGTTACAGGAGGCAAACGAAACGTCGCTAGGTTTACTGGCAGCTGTTCATATTGCTTGCCTTCAACAGGACCCGAATTGTCACTGCATCCAACCAAGAGTGCGGAAAGGGCAATAAAAGCAAAAGTTGCGAGTTTTTTCATGATGATATCTCAAATCGTGACTGTTTCGGCATTGTAATAATGACGTCAGCGCGATATCTGTGTGAGTTAAAAGTAGGGTGATTTTACTGATTCAAATCACGAAGCGAAACCGTTGGATGACAGAATTGAGTGAATAAAGTATTTCTAACAGTGAATAGCCACTCTGTCGGGTTTGACAACAACTATAATTAAAGCGATTAAAAGCAAAAATTATCCGAAAAGGACTAAAGATTATTGTCAGTTGCCGATAAAGGTTATGTAGCGTAACGGAACTAACGGTGAACCCATGAAGCATTTTGTATTACCTCTTATTCTATTAATGTCAGGTTGTAGCAGCATGACTGATGAGATGGCTTTTTGGGATGATAACTTGTTAGACAGCGCGCCTAAGTCGGATTTTGACGTACGTTACCCAGAGTGGGGCACACAGCCTGTCATTTCTAACTCTGGAGTCAAAGGCCCTATGGGGCAGCAGCGCACTCAAAGTTACAGCGATCTACAGAACTTCCTGATCAGCAATGGCATCGACTATGAACTCTTGCCTGGCAATCATGTTATGGTGCGCCTTAAAGATACTATCAAGTTCAACACCGGTTCTTCGCGCGTTGCACCAGATTCAAAATACTGGCTTGATATGATGGGTAATTACCTGGCTACTCAGCCAAGTATTGATATTGTCATCGATGGCCATGCTGATAGCACCGGAGCACCAAGCTTTAATGACTCGCTTTCAATGAAACGTGCTAAAGCGGTTAAGCAACAGTTGGTTAACAATCGTGTGGCAATGGACTCCATTTATACGCGTGGCTATGGTGAATATGTACCGGCATGTAGCAACCGAACCAAAGCTGGCAAAGCGTGTAATCGTCGCGTAGAAGTATTGTTTATTGTATCAACTAACTAATTGAATTTTCCTAATTATCAATAATATGGGGCACGCTGTAGGCGTGCTTCTTGCTTTTTGGATAGTGTTCTGTATCAACTTCCTTGCAATGCAATCGTGCAATAACCATAAACTTTATGATGGATTTCTAATTTTGCACTGATTTAAGTTATCGTGGTGTTAAATGTCTGATAGGTTAGCTCTCAAATATGAGATATTGTTCCAAGAAATTATCAGAAAAATAAAGGCTACGTTGCTGTATGTTCAACTACTCGTTTCTAAACCACATTGCTGCTCAAGATCTCGCTCTCATTCCAAAACTTGATAGCATTTACGAACACGTCCTCGATTCATACCCGCAAATGTCCCGCTTTTCTGTTGCCCTGATGGGGGAGAATAGTGTCTCAAACTACTATGTAAAAGATACTATGACCGAGATTGGACGTTATGATTTTGAAGAGCAAGAACTTCGTGATAACTCCTCTCTGACTAGCATTGCTTACACAGCGAATGTCCGAATCGTTGGTGATCTGCGTAAAATGCTTCAGACCGATCGTATACGTGAGCTGATTCGTTTAGGTCACCGTAGTAGTTACACTTATCCTATTTCCTATCAAGGCAAAACTATTGGCTTTATTTTCGTTAATGCTAAGGATATCGGATTCTTTAGCAGAAGTGATGTTGAACGTGATTTTGCTTACCTTGCACAGATAGTTGCAAACCAGTTTATTCAACTGTTCGAAAGTCAGCGTCACTTTCAGTCTTCGTTAGAGATTGCACTGAAAATGGGTCACGCCCGAGATCCTGAAACCAAAGAACATCTGACCCGTATGGGAATGTATAGTGAGTTGCTGGCACGTTTTATGTCGAAAAGCTTGGGCGAAATCAGTCACCAGTTTATTCACCGTATTCGCCTCTATGCTCCATTCCACGATATTGGTAAATACATGATTCCTGATGACATCTTATATAGCGATAGGCGTTTTACACCGGAAGAGCGCGCCATCATGAACAATCACACCATTTTCGGTGAAGAGATTATTGACGAGGTTATTCAACTCTCTGGCAGCAAGACAGTTTCAGACGCTGAAATTCAATTTATTAAAAACATCGTCAGACATCACCACGAGAGTTTTAATGGCAAGGGGCTGCCTGATGCACTGAGCGCGGATAGCATTCCTCTTGAAGCGCGAATAGTGACACTAGCGGATGTGTTTGACGCTCTACTAAGTAAACGAGCCTATAAGCCTGCGTGGGAACTGAGTGAAGTGATTGAGTACATCAAGTTTCAGAAAGGCCAGATGTTTGACCCAATGTGCGTTGATGCGTTGCTGAATAATTTAGAGCAGTTTATGGAAATACGTAGTCGCTACTTAGATAAGGTCGAAAATCAGGAGCTGATTGCCAGCTAAATGAACTTCGCTATTCGGTCACTTACCTGAGATAAATAAAAAGCCCTTGACGACGACTCATCAAGGGCTTTTTCAATTCTGCTACAGGCTGTTAGGCAGCGCTTTTAACTTGTTCGCTTTTTTTTTCGCTTTGCATCTTAGCCAGGAAGTAGACGTTAACGCAGGCAATAAAACCGTTTGTTACAACTACTGGCCAAGCATCAATCATCAGGCCGTATGCAGTAAATAGTGCACAACCGATGAAGTTAAGGACACGAAGTCTTACGATGTCTTTCATTGTTAGCGAGATTGCTACCATGATCGACGCTGCGTAACCTAAAATTTCAACCATATCCATAATTTGACCCTCTAATTTTTGCCGAACTTTGTCGGTACCAATTCTTCTCTTCTTGAGATAAGTGAGGAAGCTCCGTGCCTCGAATGGTCTAAATGATTAACTGAGATGAAATATAACAGGGCTAAATGTGTGATGGAAGCCCCAAAAAAGGGAACGGAGAAGGTTAGCGATTACGCAAACGTTTTACGCATCTTCACCGATTTTTATAACCAATATTGTTGGTTATATGAGGCTTTATTAGCCCAAAAACAACAAGCCTACACACTGGGTGTAGGCTTGATAAGATAAGCTGGATAAATAGAAGATTACTTCTTCTTACCCTGAATAACTTTGTCTTCTTCAGTCAGCTCACGAATACGGCGGCTGATATCACGACGCTCTTTAGAAATTTCAGCGCTCTTGATGATGTGATCATCTACGCGGTCTTCGTAGTCAGCTTTCATGTTTTTAATGATACCAACGATCTCTTCGTTGCTCATATCAGCCTTGATGTAATCAAGTAGGTTTTCTAGAAGATCAACACGCTTACGGTTATCACGAACTTTCTTTTCGTTATCAATAAGTTCGCGCTTTAGCTTATTTTTGCGACGTGCCTGAGCTACGATTTCAAATACACCACTCATAGGTCCCTTTCCTAATATTTTGAATAACTGTCAATGATTAAATCATAACATCTAGTGGGTTAACAGTCTTAAGATCAATCATTACAGTACCTTGACGGTTTTATCGCCAATCTGTTGGCAGATGATTGAGCGTACCTCTGGTTCGATATATGATTTCGCTATTCTAAAGCAATCGACAATGCAAAAATGCGCACGTCTGAGATTATTATGCCTAGTGCGACAACGGAACAATCACCGCCGCGAGCTAGCAGGTTACTCAAAGCATATAAACATGAACGCACTCGACAGGAAGTCACTGAGGTCGAGTTGAATCGTAGTAAAATTGTGATGATCGATGAGAACGGAAATATGAAAAGAGTTCCCATCCTTGCCGAACACTAGAAGAGCGTTGGCAACAACATAGTAAGGAAATGGTATGAATATTGAGCTATCCCCAGTAGAAGCCCGTGTTATCGGTTGCCTGATCGAGAAAGAAGTCACAACTCCGGACTACTACCCATTGACGTTGAACAGCTTAACGACAGCTTGTAATCAGAAAAGTAATCGTGAACCTGTGATGTCACTTACTGATGTTGAGGTTCAACAGGCAGTTGACAGTTTGATAGCGCGTCGCCTGGTTAGCGATGAGAGTGGGTTTAATAGCCGTGCAAACAAGTTTCAACATCGTTTCTGCAACACCGAATTTGGTGATCTGAAATTGAGTAAACAGGAAAAGGGTATTGTTTGCTGTATGTTGTTGCGTGGTGCTCAGACTCCGGGTGAAATCAGAACACGCACCAACCGTCTGGCTGACTTTGCTGATGTAAAAGAAGTAGAAACCGTCCTGGACAATATGGCGGCGCGTGAAGAGGGGGCTCTGGTAGTTAAATTGCCTCGTGAAGCGGGCAAACGTGAATCTCGTTACATGCACCTGTTTAGCGGTGAAATTGATGTAGAGTCACTTGCCGTGACAGCTGCTCCAGCTGCGGGTAACGATCGAATTAGCCAACTAGAACAAGAAGTTCAGGATTTGAAAGCAGAAGTTGCAGAGCTTAAAGCGCTGTTTGAGCAGTTTACGGCTTAATGAGTTCTAGCCTCGAAAAACCATTAGTTAAGCATTCGGATTGGTACGTATACCTGATCCGAATGCGCAACAATGCACTTTATTGTGGTATCACCACTGATGTCGAACGACGCTATCAGCAGCACTGCAATGGAACCGGTGCTAAAGCCTTGAAGGGTAAAGGTCCCTTAATACTTGAATGGCATCAGCGAGTCGGTTCATCTCGCAGTGACGCATCAAAAGTAGAGTATCAAATCAAACAACTATCCAAAGCTAAGAAGGAACAAATAATTTCAGGCAAATTTGTGATAGAACATCATATTGATTGCACAGAAATTATTCGTTAATCCTACAAAAATTCCTACATGTATTAATCTTGATTATGACTAATAAAAAAGGTTGATATGGATATGAATCAATTAAGTAAATTATCATTAGCAGCGGGCTCACTCATTCTAACTTCAGTTGCACATGCCGCAACTGTCTCTCCTGACGGTCGAGGCAACGGTATGGGTAACACAGGCGTTACCAGTGCAGACTATGTTCTGGCTCCTTTCTATAATCCGGCTTTAGCAGCGGTCTATCGTGACAGTGACGATTTTGGCATTCTGATCCCTGCCATTGGGGCGACCGTAAGGGATACCGATGAAACACTCGATACGGTAGATAGCTTACAGGACACGATTAAAGCGTTTGAGGCTTCCGGTAGTGTTGATGCAACCACGGCTGCTCAATTAAACAGTTACCTCACTCAACTTTCGGATGATAAGCCACTGGCAGTAAGTGCGGGCGTTGGTATCGCAGTGGCTCTGCCAATTAATACACTTTCCGCAAATATTTACACTCGAGGTTACGCTGAAGTTGTCGCAACGCCTGAGATTGCGGCGAATGGTGGTGATACACCTGCTGCGGTGGAAACTCGTTATAACAACTCAAATGTTGATATGATTGCCTTTGGCTACACGGAGTTTGGGGTGGCGCTGGCGAAGAGAATGACTATTCAGGGTCAAGACGTTTCACTAGGTATTACGCCAAAATACCAACAGCTACGTACTTACAAACAGAGTCTTTCGGTGGAAGATTTTGATGTTAGTGATTACGACCAGAGTGAAACAAACGAGAACTACTTCAACTTAGACCTGGGTGGTGTATGGTTCTACGAACAATACCGAGTGGGAGTAGCGATAAAAGATCTGTTCTCAAAAGAGATCAACACCTTAGATATTGGTGGTGTGAGTACTTATAAGCTCAACACGCAAGTGACCGTCTCTGGCTCTTACACAATGGACTATTTAGTTGCGACGGTAGACTGGGATCTTACTAAACAAAAACGTTTCACTGACCTGAACGACGATACCCAGTTCTTGCGTGTTGGCGTCGAAGGTAATGCATTTGGTTGGGCGCAACTTCGTGCAGGTTATCAGATGGATATAGAAGACACGCTAGATAACTCCTTTACCGCAGGTATTGGTATTAGTCCGGGTGATCTTGTCAGTATCGACTTCGCAGGCAGCTACGCTGGCGACAATCAATTTGGCCTGTCCGGTAATTTGTCTTTTACGTTCTAGACGCTATACGGCATAATAAAAAGCCGAGTTAAATTAATAGCTTGATGGTTAATAATTGAACTCGGCTCTATTAATAATATTGAATTATAATTGATAGATAACCATTCAAATTATTATGCTCAGTTAGCTAGTCAAAAAGAGAGAACGCCATGTGTAAGTATAGACTTCTATCTTTATTCGCTTTGTATTCAGCAACTTCAATGGCTCACACGACTCAAGTGTTAAATGGTTATTGGCAATATGACGAGTACCTCGATGCTCACCCGCAACAAAAAAAGCTGACTGAAGCGTTAAGTGAAGAAGTGCGCGGTTACCCAACACCACTGGCAACTCAACAACGAAAGCCGATATCCATTTCTGTCGTTTATCCAGGCCAGCAAGTTTCCGATTATTGGATACGTAACATCAAGGCGTTCGAAATGCGCTTAGAAAAGTTAGGTATCAGCTACAGCATCAATCAGGTGTTTACACGCCCTAATGTTGATGTCAGGCAGCAAAGTCTATCTCTGCTTGAGGCGATTCAAAACAAGTCTGACTACCTAATCTTTACACTAGATACCACACGCCATAGAAAATTCATTGAACATGTACTGAGTTCGACAGATACCAAGCTGATTTTGCAGAACATCACGACTCCAGTGAGAGCCTGGGATCAGCAGCAGCCATTTATGTACGTGGGTTTTGACCATATTCAAGGGACACGTGTTATCGAGCAGTACTACAAATCGGTTGTGCCAAAAGAGAGTCGCTACTCGGTTCTTTATTTTTCAGAAGGCTATGTCAGTGATGCTCGTGGAGACACATTTATCGAAGAAATGAGCCATCATGATAACTATGAACTCTCTTCTTCTTTCTATACTAAAGCGACACGCGAGTCTGGGTATTTAGCGGCTAAATCAGCATTAGAGAAAGACAGTGAGATAGAGTTTATTTACGCCTGTTCTACCGATGTTGCCCTGGGAGCGGCTGATGCACTGAAAGAACTTAACCGCAGTGACATTATGCTTAACGGTTGGGGAGGCGGAACTGCAGAGTTAGAAGCGATCGCTAACGGCAGCTTGCAGGTAACGGCAATGCGTATGAATGACGACACCGGTATCGCAATGGCAGAGGCCATAAAGTGGGATATGGAAGGTCGTAGCGTCCCTCATGCATACTCGGGTGATTTCGAACTGGTGACCAGCGAAGACAGTCCGAGCAAAATTGAAAAACTTAAGCAGCGAGCATTTAGGTATTCTGATCAATAATGCGAAATCTTATACGGCAACACGGTAAAAGCCGCTTAGCAACACTATTAACCAATTCTCTCTTTCTGGTGATTGGTGGGTTCATTGTGGTTATGGTATTGCAAAATTATCAGGTAAACCGTGAAGTTGTGTCACAGGAAGTGGCCCGAACCAAGCAGCAGACTCAGAGCTTGGTTCAGGAAATCTTTAACTTCCAAATCAAGTCAATCGAAATTCAACAGGACAGCTATAGTAGGAACCCAAGCTTACTCGAAGGGTTGTTGAAGGAAGACGGGAAAAAGCTTGACCTGTTTTTTAACAGTATGGATCAACTGTCTCCGGATATCACACCGGATTTTCGTTACATTATCAGTGGCGATGAGCTGCTCTGGGATGATGCGAATTTTGAGTTCTATGGCATATCCCCAGTTCAGTTGATGCATTTAACCCAAGACATAATGACTGGCTTCGACTGGCACATTTCTCAGACTCCTTCAGTGATGGGGACTCGCTATCTGATGATACGACGTTCATCGGTTGTTGATTTGGAGTCGGGTGAAGTTGTCGGTTATTTGTATGTCGGTATTGTTTTAAACAACAACTTTTCAATCGTCAATGCGCTCGCACAAGGGGGCAATGCAGATGAAATACTGTTGGCGGTTGGCTCCGAAGTCATTGCTTCAAGTGAAAAGAACGATGACGCGCAGCAAATGCAATGGCTCGAACAGTCATCCAATGAGCTAGATGCGAGTGGTTTCACTGTCTCTCGAACTGATGTGACAATTAACAATGTGCCGACTTTTCTATCGGTTTACACCGTACAGGACAACGAGCACATCGTTCGCTTTGTCACCAGCCACTACGTTTGGATCGCTATCACCGCCGCTCTGATTACCTGTATTGCGCTATACACCCGTTACTGGCTCGGTAAAAGGGTATCAAAAGAATTGCGTAGTTTGATGACCTATACCGATGCATCTATTCAAGAACAGAAGTTGCTTGAGTTTCATGGCTCATCAATTCAAGAGTTTCATCAGATAGGTAAATCATTTCAACGTTCGTTCAAAAGACTTAACGAGCAAGAGAAGCAATTCACTGATCTATTTAACTTTTCACTTTCGCCCGTTACCTTGTGGAATACCGCAGGGGAGCTATCAAGGTTCAACCCCTCTGCTGAACGAAGCTTTCGAACTTCCGCTAGCAGGGAACTACTGATTGAGAGTTTAAAACCACATATCCTCATGTGCGCGCAGGGGGCGACCTTAACAGGTATTAATACTACCATTGTTAATAAAACCTACCGATGGAACCTCTCTCCGATCGTCACGGACAATAGTGTTGCCCAGATCATGGCGCAGGGGCAGGACATAACCAGTTTTATCGAGGCAGAGAAACAGAGTCAGGCCGCTCGAGAAGAAGCAGAAGAGTCCGCACGTATGAGAGCAGACTTCCTGGCGAAAATGAGCCATGAGTTACGTACTCCACTCAATGGTATTCTGGGCGTTTCTCAGCTGCTTAAAGATAAAATGGTCGACCAACGCGACATCGAGCATGTTGAAGTGCTGTGTAATAGTGGCGAACACCTGTTAGCAGTATTAAACGATATTCTCGACTTTTCGAAAATCGAGCAAGGGCAATTTCATATTGAGAGTGAGCCATTCCGTTTGGTTGAACTTACCAATACCGTTGAGAGAATCTTTAAGCCACTACTAGATGATAAGAATGTTGCCTTTGAAGTGGTCAATAAAATTCCCCATGACAAGTGGGCTAATAGCGACCAGGTGCGCCTCAACCAGATCATCTTTAACCTGGTCAGTAACGCAGTTAAGTTCACCCATCATGGAAGCGTTACGGTTACCTTAGGGTGTCAGCACCAAGAATCCGGTTGTTTACTCAATCTTGACGTGGTTGATACCGGGATTGGTATCGAACAACATCGTCTTAGCCATATTTTTGAACCTTTTGTGCAGGCAGAAGCAAATACCACACGCGAGTATGGCGGCAGTGGATTGGGGTTAGCCATTGTTCAAAGTCTCGTCACCATCATGGGTGGAGAGATTAAGCTTGAAAGTGAGGTGGATGTCGGAACTAGATTCTCAGTGAGAATTCCGCTAGAAGTGGGTAATACTGATGCGATTCAGGTTGAGAAAAAGGCGCTGCCTGAAGAGCCGTCTACCATGTTCCCTGAATCGCTGCATGTCTTGCTGGTTGAAGACAACCATACCAATGCATTTATCGCTAAAGCATTTTGTGAGAAGTACGGTATGACGGTAACCTGGGTCAAAGATGGTATCAACGCTATCGACTTCTTACGTGCTGACCAAAGTGTGGCGTTAATACTGATGGATAACCAATTGCCGAATTTAGGTGGTATTGAAGCGACAGAGATAATTCGTAATGATTTAGGTTTATCGGTACCTATCTATGCTTGTACTGCCGATGGCATGCAAGAAACTAAGCATGCGTTCCTTTCTGCAGGTGCGAATTACGTGATAGTCAAACCGATTAAAGAGATTGCGCTTAACAAAGCCTTTATCCACTTTAAGCAGAACTATTACTCTTTAGTGAAATGAGCAAGGGCAGCCTAATGGCTGCCCTTATTGTTAGCGTGCAAGTTTTTGATGAGCTCGGGAGAAGTGATCTGCACAGAAGGCCCCAACGATAGAGAGCTCTCCCGCCAGACACAGGCAGGCAGCCACTTCAGCAAGAGATTTGGCATTACCGCTGCCGTGGAGTCCCATAATATCTAAGCAAGCCTTCTGGGTCGGCAGACCAGTACCGCCACCGACAGTTCCAACCATTAAGTTTGGTAGCGTCACACTTGCGTGTAGACCACCTTGCTCGTTGAGCACCATTCGCGTGATCCCCACCGCTGACTCGGCAACACAGGCAGCATCCTGGCCACAAGCGATATAAAGCGCAGCGAGTGCATTGGCGTAATGAGCATTGACGCCTATTCCGCCGCTAAGTGCTGCGCCAGTTGTGGTCACTTGACCAAAGCGAACCATTTTCTCTGGGGTGGTATGGAGGTACTTCTCAACCAGCTCTTTACTCAGATGGACTTCCGCGGTGACTTTCTTACCACGCACATGACGGAGCGTATTGGCGTTTGGTTTCTTGTCTCCAGATAGATTACCGTCGAGAAAGGCTTCTGTCGGTGTGATAGGAGAGTGCTCAAGAATATAGTGATAGACCTCATTGGTCGCGATGGTAACCATATTCTGACCCGACGCGTCGCCAGTATGGTACTCGAACACCAAGTAAACCTGACTAGCTTCAATGTTTACATTGATGTCATGCAGTTTTCCGTGAGATGTCGTCGACTCGGCAATACGCTTAAAGTGATCATATTGAGTGACAACCCAAGCGACAAACTGGCCTGCGTTGGCAAGAGAATCGAAGCTGAAAACGGGTGTACGGGTTACGCCTTCGTTGATCAGCATGGCACTAGCGCCACCCGCCGCAGTGATTAACTGTGCCCCTCTGTTATACGAAGCAACAAGCGCTGCCTCTGTTGTCGCAAGAGGGATCAGAAAGTCATCATTGGCATATAAGCCGTTAACTCTCAGAGGCCCTGCGACTCCGACAGGCACTTTCACGGTACCAATGAAGTGTTCGATGTTTTTGTTATATAGCTCGGCATGAGCTTGGGTCTGCTCGTCGAGCAGTACAGTTTTATCCGTTAGGCTATCGAGTTTGTTCCAACGTTTTGCCAGAGTTTTTTCAGTGATATAAGGGCTTGGCGTCAATCTAACCTGTGGACGCTCAAAACGGGGACTGAGTTTTTGTTCTAATGTATGGCTGTGTTGATCTGGTTGGAGAAAATGGTGTTGATTAAGTCGAGAAAGATTCAGTTTGGGCATTACAAAATAAAACGATAAATTTGCCTGCATTCTACCCGATAGCCTCGGGAACTCAATGTTTGCTTAATGTATTGCTACAATTTGCCGCACAAAGTCAGACGTGAATATCAAGCAAGGTTCCAATCATTTCCTGATCTCGCTGCAACACATTAGTGCCAATACGACTATATTGTTCAGCGCTGGTCAAACGAGTCAAGGGTTCAATATCTGATGGGGCGGGTGCTTTGAACTCAACTTTATTGAACTCGTAGCTGTCGTCTTTAGAAATGGATTGCAACTGTTGGTTCTGTTGGATTTCAAGCGCAGCGTCTTCGGCCATCTTCGATGACATATCAATGATTTGATAACCTGACTGTACAGAAGATACTGGCATAAACACCTCCGCTTAATTAAAGCTTAAGTGGTGATTGAAATATCGGCAAGTTGTGCTATGAAAATAGACTCGAAATCAGAGATAACTCTTCATCAGTGACTACAGTTTCATCATTTGAATCCAGTTCGCTGTTGATTTCACCACGTAGCGTGCGCAGTTGTTGTGGAGTCAACGACTTTAACTGGGCTTTCATAATCTCAAATTGTTGTGGGGTCATATAGTTGTACCTGACAATCAAATATGGCTCTAATCCGTACTGGTAAGAGATGTCTCCTTTCATCTTTCACTCCTTCAAAAAGGAACTGTATGTCATTTTATTTGACGGTGACGGAATTTTGTCCGAGTAATGTCAGGCAGTGTTAATAAATAGTGAAGAGCAGGCGCTCTCCACTATGGAAAAGTTACGCGTCCTGAGAAGGGTGGGCAACGCGAACGGCAAACTTACTGGCAAGCGAATGTAGCTCTGGTAGCATACGATAGATCAAGTGCAGTTGCTGTAGAACCATTCTTACTGAGCTGTCGTCCTCTTCACGCCATTCAGACAGCCTTTGTTCCAGCGCAGGATCATCAATTTCGCTGGTATCACAGTTATCACAGTGCTGATTAAGCTGAGTAAACAACACTTCCAGATGCTGATGAATCACCCTGTGTGCGTCAAGGATTAGCTTGTGCGTCGCGTCGTCAGCAATCTGAGTACGGTGAGCGCCCAGAGCTGAAATATAACTCAGCAGGGCATGGTTAAGAGTTAAGAAACGATAACTCTCGTCAACCGCTGACAGGTAGCGTCCCGGCTCAGCAAGCATAGAGCTGATCGCAGTCGTCAGAGTTGCGTCTTGGTTGTGAGCGTCACGACGAGAAATTCGATAGCTTAAGCTGTCTTTCTTACCGATACGGTACTGGCCGATAATTTGAGCCAGATAAGTTTTGTTGGCGTTGATAGCCTCCGCCATCACCTTGTGTAAACGCTTCGATTGCCAGTCGGGAAGAATTAACGCGACTGCAGCAACGGCTAGCGCACAGCCAACTAAAGTATCGGCAAGACGTGGCAGCACAACTGCATAGCCTTCTCCTAACTGGTTAAAACAGAACAATACAAGTACGGTGATAAAGCCTGTAGCGTAGCCGTAGTTGGCGAGACGGAAAGCAAAAAACGCGACGCCGGAAATAACCACAAATACTAACTGACTCTCTTGAGAAGGGAAAAACGTCAGTAGTGGCACACCAATCAACAGACCGGCGAAAGTACCCAATACACGAGCAACCAGCTTCTGACGTGTTGCACTATAGTTTGGCTGGCAAACAAATAGCGTAGTGAGCAGGATCCAGTAACCACGTTCGATATCGAAAAGTTGGATGATGCCATAGCCAATCGTCAATGAAATCGACATTCTTACCGCGTGGCGGAATAGCATTGAGTCCTTACTAAAATTGGCTCTGATTCGTTGCCACATCGCTGTGAGGGTGTGAGCTTCTGTATCATCGAGCACATCTTCTTCAAGCTTGTTCGCATCTGGATTATTGACATTACTAAGCTGCTTTTCGACCGTAGCGAGGTTATTGAACAAGTACCCGAGTTGCGAAAGCAAAGAGCGCCACTGAGGGTTTTGATGCGACTGTAAATAGCTGAGGGAATTTTGCAGTTCATCAAGCGCGACGACCGACTGATTGTCATGCTGATACTCTTTGCCCAGACGAATCGCATTGGCAATTTGACGACAAGAGTGTGCCTGACTCTCCATTAAATGTTTGAAGCGAAATAGCACATCTGAACGTTCAAAATGCTCAGCAAGCTCCTGATATCGATAGTGAGTCGAACTGATTCGCTCATGGATGTCCTGAGCGAGAAAGTAGATATTGAGGAAGCGGTCACTGGCCCCGTCAACATGTCCGCGCTTAGAGCGGCTCAAAAACGTTGCTTTGCAGGAGTTAAGCGCACTAACGGTTGCCGCGTTAAGTCGCGCCTCTTCTAATCGATAAGGCTGTGGAGTGAGGTTGGAAACCGGATGGAACAACTGACTCTTTGAATCGAGATAATTAGCCAGTTGAAGAAATACATGAGCCAGACTCTGCTGAACAGGCTGCATTGGCCACAGTGCATGCCAAATCATCGACATTAGGTAGTACCATGCGGCACCAGAGAGCAACATTAATGGCTGGAACCAAATGTTGGGACTTTGATGAGCGCCAAGCATGGCATAGATCGCAATAAGTAGCGAACCGAAGGCAATGCTTGCGTAGCGCGGGCCAATCGCCCCGAGCATAATAAAGCCGAAGGTTGAGCTAAACAGACCAATGGCAAATAACCAGGGAGTGTTAAACAGCAACTCAATTGAAAATGCCGCGATGGCAAAACAGATCAGGGTCAGAAACTGAGACTTAAGGCGACCAGTGAAGCTATCATCGCTTTCAGCCAACGCGGCGGCAATTACACCAAGTATCAACGGAATAATGTAAGCATTGAGCTGAAAATACCAAGCGGGAACCACCACCCCAAGAAGAGTGACAAGAATGAGTAGGCTGTAGTTAATAGTTTTATTTGCCCAATAATGGCGTAGCTGACTAAATAAATTCACTAGCGGATGTCTGTTGGTCAAAAAAGTGGTTTCACGTTAACAAGATTTATATGGTAACGAGCTGATCCAAATAAAGATACTAGTTACTTTGACTATCTTTTGCCCATTATTGACCTTGACTAATGTAACTAAGCTAACCAAAGCGACTATTTGGGTTCAAAACCAGCGGCTTTACTCACTATTTTTAGCGTAAATCTGTCAAAACAGAAATCAATTCAGTTATGATGCTTGCAAGGGAAATTATAGGCTTAATAAGAAATGCAGCTAACCGCTAACAAGACTGCAAAGTTTTTTATCCAACGCGAATACTACCAGGTAGAACTCACATCTGATGCGTTGGTTCTCAGTTCTGAAACGAGTGAAGAGCATATTCCATTTAATGTTTGGAGCGGCCAGGTACAAGTTAAAAACGGCTTGTTATGGGGTGGCCTACTGTTCTTCGCTTATACACATGATGGTCAGCGCCGTGCCTGGCTTGTTCAGGGTCTGCCCCTTAGCAAATGTCGTGAATTTGCCCGCTTGGCTGTGGCTCGTTACCAAAAATGGCACCACAATCAGTGCGAGCAGTTAATCAAACACTTGCCTCAGTGGGAGCAAACCATTGAGCAATTCTATCGTCAGCCATCTTTCCTTACTCACTCCTCCGTGGAGCAGTGGCAACAGGCCGTTGCTGAGGATTTCAGCCAGATGAACATGACGCTGGAAGATGCTCGCTTAAGGATGCCAAAGCGGATGGCACAAATTGAGCCTTGGATCAGCCAGTCGGATCAACAACTGACCGAGCGTAATGAACAATGGATGGAAAACGAGCTGGAAAACTGGCAGGTACTGTTTTCTCAAATTGAATCTTCACCACTAAACCTTAGTCAGAAGCGCGCCGTATTGCTTAACGACAATAACAATCTGGTACTGGCCGGCGCTGGTTCTGGAAAAACAAGTGTGCTGACGGCAAGGGTCGCTTATTTACTGCAAAGTCATATCGCTCGTCCAGAAGAGATTCTAATGCTTGCTTTCGGCCGTGATGCTGCTGATGAAATGAAGCAACGACTTAATGATAAAGTGGGTTTAAGCGCTGAAAGCGTGAAGGTTAATACTTTCCATCAGCTTGGCCTACAGATTCTTAATCATGTAGAAAGTGAACCAGTGACTATTTCGCCACTGGCGACCGATGATAATCAGCGTAAGAGTTGGTGCATTGATTGGCTCAAGAAACACTGGATGACACCAACCAACTTCAAACGCTGGCAGAAACACTTATCTAAATGGCCAATTGCTTATTTAGCTGGTGACGATGAGCTGGGTAGCCACGTAGAAAACCCGAAACTGATTGCCTGGTTAGAGCAGCAGCTGTCACAACTGGCTGCGATGGAGTGTAACAAAAAAGAGCTCCAACAATTACTGGTTGAGCATCCAGAGTATACGCGTCTGAATAGCGAACTTTCTCTTGTATGGCCATGCTTGCAAGCCTGGAACCAGCAATTGAAAGAGCAGGGACACATTGATTTCAATCTGATGATTTCTCGTGCCACTCAGTATGTCACCAAGGGTAAATTCAGATCACCGTGGCGTTTTATCATGATTGACGAGTATCAGGATATTTCACCGCAGCGTTTGGCGTTAATCGAAGCGCTCTGCCAACAAGAGACACAAACAAACTGTGTACTGTTTGCAGTAGGGGACGACTGGCAGTCGATCTATCAGTTTGCTGGCTCGGATGTTGACCTTACTACCGGATTTGCTGAGCGATTCCCGCACTCAACCATTCATCACTTAGATACCACCTATCGTTTCAACGACAAATTGGGGCAAGTGGCGAACCGATTTGTTCAACAGAACCCAATGCAGCTACCAAAGACGCTTAATAGTCACAAGCAGCAAAAGTCAAAAGCGGTAACTATGTTGCCTTCAAACAACATTGAGAAGGTACTTGATCAGCTGAATCGAAAAGCGAAGTCAACACAGACAGTATTACTGCTGGGACGTAACCACTATCACAAGCCAGAACTTCTCAACGACTGGCAGAAGAACTTTGGATTATTGTCGATAGAGTTTATGACCTGCCATGCCAGTAAAGGTAAAGAAGCCGATTTTGTGTTTGTCGTCGGTGTTGATGAAGGTCAGTTCCCTGCGCGAGTAAAAGCGTTACATATAAATGGCGCTTTGACTCAGTCAGACGATACCTTCCCATATGCAGAAGAGCGACGTCTGTTCTATGTTGCTTTGACCCGAGCGAAGAAGCGCGTATGGGTGACCTATAGCGGCTCCGGCTCCTGCTTCGTAAAAGAGCTCGTTGAACAAGATTATCCAGTCATAGTACAAAAATAAGGAAGCCAGTCATGAGTGGCCAGTTTTGCATTACTTTAACTACCACAGACAGCGAAGAGAATGCGCAGTCGATCATCAATACAGTGCTAAGCAAGGGATTAGCAGCGTGTATCCAGACTATGCCGATAAATAGTCACTATGTGTGGAAAGGGGAAGTCTGCTCAGACAGTGAAATATTGCTGATCATGAAGACCAAAAAGGCGTGTTACGCCGAATTAGAACAGACGATTGTGGAACAACACGGTTACGAGGTTCCACAGGTCGTCCAGATCCCATTTGTTGAAGGGTACAACCCTTATTTAGCTTGGATCGAAGCAAATACCCGTTGCTGAAAAACCAACAAACCTAACGCGGTTATAGCGCCAAGGGTATCCATAAGCATATCTTTCTGCGCATCCCATATATCACCTTGTGATCCTAAAAATGCGATGCCTTCGTCACCGCCGGCGAGGGCTGCATACCACCATTCAATAATTTCGTATCCCGCCGCCAGTGCCATAATCGCAAACAGTGCAAATGCCAGCGCGTAACCAAATGCCATTTTCTTTTTAGCTATCAGGTACTCGGCAATCGGGTATGCATACAAGCCGATGGAGTAATGGGCGACACGATCAAAGTTGTTTCTAGAAGAATCGATCAACTGATTAAACCAATCGAATGGCACTTCAGCGAACGTGTACTTTGCGCCAATGGTGTGCAGGGATAGCCAGACAAACATCAGCAGGTAGGCGGTGTTAGAAAAACGGTATTGAAGTGAGATCGCCCAAATGCCGATAAAGATCATCACTGCGGGAATTATCTCTGCAATCCATACCGCGCGGGAAGAAGGCGCAATAGCAGAGAAAACAAGCAGTATCAGATAGGCGGCACTAAGCCACTTGAGAATTGGCGCGATTGGAGGTTGCATACTAGCGTCCTTGAGAGCAATTTTTAAAAATAGTGCCACACAATAAAACGGTGTTCAATTAAATTTTTATCGATAGAATAGTTTCTGAAATAACGGAATATGTTGAAAGCCCATTGAACAGCACATTTAATCGTCAAACTCTCTTTTTCATTTCATCAAAGTTTGATTTACCTAAATGTCACACTTAGAATCTCTGCTCCAAACAATAACGATTAGAAGTAAAAGTCATGAAACTGGAAACCGTCGATTATCTTGCTGACAACGCTGCAGAGCAGTTTGTTACCTCACTGCGTGAAACAGGTTTTGGTGTACTTAAAAACCACCCAATCCCAAAAGAGCTTGTCGAGTCAATTTACGAGAACTGGTACAAGTTCTTTATGTCTGAGCGCAAAAATGAGTTTACCTACAATGTAGAAACTCAAGATGGTTACTTCCCGCCATCAGTGTCAGAAGTAGCAAAAGGCCACACTGTTAAAGACATTAAAGAGTACTTCCACGTCTATCCATGGGGTCAGATGCCAGAAGAGCTTAAAGAGCAGATTATGGACTACTACCAGCGAGCAAACGCGTTTGCTGCAGAACTTCTGAGCTGGGTTGAAGCTCACGCTCCTAAAGAAGTTCAAGAAAAGTTTTCAGTCGCTTTATCTGAAATGATCAACGGTAGTGACAAGACGTTGCTACGTGTACTTCATTACCCACCAATGACGGGCGATGAAGAACCAGGTGCGATTCGCGCTGCCGCTCACGAAGACATCAACTTACTGACAGTACTTCCAGCTGCGAACGAGCCAGGCCTTCAGGTAAAAGCGAAAGATGGTTCATGGATTGATGTTCCTTGTGACTTCGGTAACCTGATCATCAACATCGGTGACATGCTACAAGAAGCATCGGGCGGTTACTTCCCATCAACGACCCACCGCGTAATTAATCCGGATGGTTCTCGTCAGGAACAGTCTCGCATTTCGCTACCACTGTTCTTGCACCCTAAGCCAGAAGTGGTTCTGTCTGAGCGTCATACTGCAGACAGCTACCTGATGGAGCGTCTGAGAGAACTAGGTGTAATCTAGTTAACGCAAATAGTCATGAAAAGAGTCAGCTTAGCTGGCTCTTTTTTTATGGCGCAGACGACAAATGTAACAAGCGATACTCGACAAATGGGGGATTATGTCATTTATTGAATAAAAAGAGAGAGGCTTATGTACGAAAGACAAGAACTCACTGCGCAGTTTCAGCAGTATATGGAAAACCCACTGCTCTGGCCGGTTTTAGAGGTTTTAAGAAAGAAACCTAGTGGCTGGAAAGTTCACACGCTGGCATCCCATTTGGGTGATCTTGGTTTTATCCCTGTACTTGATCCTTCTCCCGAAAAAGATCTTTTCAAGCGTAACTTCCTGATTATGAATGCCTTGTACCAGCTTCAGGAGACCTTGTATCCTGACAAGTGGTTACAAGTTGAAGCAATGAACATCATTCTGATGCCTTCCCACCAAGTGGCGGGGCATGAAGTCGATACCAGTGATCCACTGCGTGACTACTACATCCACTGGAAAAACTACGAAGCAGAAGAGGGTGAAGTTAAGCGCTTGCTCAATGAATTCTGGACTCGTTACCGTCACTCGGTGGGCAGCACTAATGGCAAAGATATGGATCGCGCCAAAGCGTTAAGCCTGTTTGAACTAAGCCATGATGCGAGTCAGACTGAAATTCGTAAAACATGGCGTAAACTGGCACTGAAATGGCACCCAGACCGAGAACGTGGTGACAGTGAACGTTTCAGAATTTTATGTGAAGCATGGAACGTCTTACGTCATTAGCGTTTGGTTAAACTATTAAACTCATTGGCAAGGATCGCCAGTATAGTGGTGTCCCACCAACGCCCTTTAAAGTAACGGTTCTCCAACAGCTTTGCTTCAATACGCATCCCGAGTCGGCGACATAACCTGATCGCGGCACGATTCTCTGATAAGGTTTCCGCGTAAGCGCGATGAACCCCAAGCTTATTGAAGCCAAATTTGAGCAGGGCGGTCATTGCTTCTTCACTCGCGCCTTTACCCTGCTTACCGCGTACTAATCCGCATCCAATTGACGCCTGTTGTTCTTCTTCCAAGCGCAATCCGGCAATGCCGAGGTAATCGCCGGTCAGTTTGTCAGTAATGGCAAGGTGATACTGTTGACGAGGGGTTTGTTGAGCCTGTGATATGAACAACTCGACCAGTTGTTTACTTTTATGCTCAGAGCAGTCCTGCTGGTTGTAAAAGCGTTGATACTTTGGGTCCTGGCACTGCTTAACGTAGTGTTCTGTATCCTTTGGACAAAAATCGCGTAAGATGAAGTGGTCAGTTTCTAATTGAAAGTTCATGATCTCTAAAACAAAAAAGCGCCAGTTAAGGCGCTTTTATACATTAGTTAATCGTTAAAGATTAGTTGGAAGCTTTAAATTGAGATCTACGCATTCTATTCAGTGCCGCCATCACGTCCAATGGACGTGGTTTAGCAAGATCGCCTTGGTTTGGCATTAGTGCTGACCAATCACCGTAGAGCATCTCTCTGATCTCTTTAGCCGGATTGTTTGACCAGCCCGGACGTTGCGCCAGTTGGAACCATAGCCAGCCAATGGCATTGACTTCGGCACTCGATTCAAGCTGCTCTAGCGCAGTTAAGTCGGTAAACTCTTTGCCGAAGCGCAGTGACTCTAACCCTTTTGCAGCGACACGAAACTTACCATCAAGCAGGATCTTTTGCAGTGCAGCACAGTTCAAACTGCGTGGGCGGAAAGTCTCCAGACTAGATTCACTTTCGTTATGGCGCTCAGTTGGATGCTGAAGCACAACTTGCTTCGCTTTCTCGGTAACATCAACTGGCTGATAGTCGTGCATCTGAATGACAGTATCGGCAACATCGAGATAGTCGCCCGAACCACCCATTACGATAATTGTTGAGATATCGAGATGGTCTCTTAACTGACCAATACGATCGACCAGTGGAGTAATCGGCTCATCGCCTTTACTCACTAATGCCTGCATGCGTTCATCGCGAATCATAAAGTTGGTTGCGGAAGTGTCTTCATCAATCAACAGACCGTTAGCACCGGCTTCAATAGACTCTTGTAACCAGGCCGATTGCGAAGTTGACCCCGACGCATCCTGAGTCGAAAAGTCACTTGTGTCTTTACCCATTGGCAGGTGATTGATGTAGTTGGACAGATTAAGGCTGTGTACACAACGACCGTCTTCTGCGCGGATCTTCATCGCGTTTTGATTGGTGACAATGTATTCACGGCCATCACCAGGAATGTGGTCGTAGATAGAACGTTCAATAGCGGTTAACAGAGTAGACTTACCGTGGAAGCCGCCACCCACGATTAAGGTAATCCCTTTTTTGATTCCCAACCCCGTAATTGAACCCATATTCGGTGTTTCGATAGTCACTTCGAGAGATTGTGGAGCGACAAACGGGACTGCATCTTTCATCGGTAAATCGCAATTTCCCGCAACGCGTGGCAAGATCGAACCATTACCAACGAATGCTAACAGACCCAATTTATCGAGTTGACTACGCAAAGACGCCTGGTCTTCAACGACCTCACAATGTTTCTTCAGTGCTTCTAGGTCAAGCTCGCGCTCCAGAGTGGCACGACGAATAAACTTTGGCAGATGGAAGGTCAACAGGTTGTCGGCCTTTTTACCCAACACGGAGCGGCCTTCTGCTGGCAGGTTGACGCGAAAACGCAGTTCGATACCCTGATCAGTGAACAAAACCGCAGTGCTATCTAATACTGCCTGTCCCGTTAAGCTGATGCTAAGAGATGATTCCTGTTTCGAAAGCTGGGCAAAGGTACGGGCAATAAAATCGCGCGCTGCGATTTGATACTGTGCCGATTTATCTAACAGCCAGGCTAATCCTGTTACTGACCAAGGGCGTACAGCACGAACTCGAGAAGCCGAAGCGTATGGGTCTCCCTGAACATGATCAATATGGAAGGTGTAGTCACCGAAGTCGTAATCGCCTTTGATTTGCTGATACGCGCGGTAGTTCTGTTTTTCAATTTTCTTTAGCTTAGCAGTTAACTGATCCATATTGATTTCATCGATTGGGAACACGAAAGGCGAGGATTATAGAAACCGCTCGCCAGAGAGTAAAGCGCTTACTGCTGCCGTTATGAATAAGTGTATTTGATTGTAGAAGATATTTGATTAAACAGGTTGGCTTCAAACTCGTCGTACGGCATTGGTCGACCATACAGATAGCCTTGACCGACATCACAGCCTTCAGCAAGGATAAAGGCTTCATGATCAGGATTCTCAATCCCTTCGACCGTGACCTGAAGATTGAGTTTTTGTGCAATGTTGATGATTGAACGGACAATTTCTTTGTCTTCTTCACTTTCATCAAGCTGGTGGACAAAGCTTTTGTCGATTTTAATTGCATCAAATGGGAATTTTTTGAGGTAATTGAACGATGCGTAGCCAGTTCCAAAATCGTCAAGTGACAATGTAACGCCCAGTTCGCTCAGTGACTGAAGCGTATTACGCGCAACAACTTCGTCAGCGATCAAGCCACTTTCAGTGATTTCGAGTTCCAAATAATGAGCAGGCAGGCGGTAAGCATTGAGCAGATCCTGGAGCTGGGTAACAAACTGTGGACTTTGCAACTGCACGGCAGAGACATTGACGCTGACTTTAAAGTCTTCAATTTTTACCGACCACTCGGCTGCTTTTTGTATCGCCGAGCGCAGTACAAAACTGCCTACTTCAAAGATAAGACCATTTTGCTCTGCCAGGTGAATCAGTGTCTCGTTGGAAATGTCGCCGAGAATTGGGTGACGCCACCTAAGTAGAGCTTCAGCACCTACCCAGCGATGAGTTTCTGGTGAGACCTTAGGCTGAAAATAGAGTAGCAGGTCATCATTGCGTACAGCCTGGAGTAAGTAGCTCTCTAACTGGCTGATGCTCTTTTGTGTGTCCGAGATATCTTGTGAGTAAAAACTGAACTTATGACCAGAGTCTTTACAAGATTGCATTGCTTCAGCGGCATACTTGAGCAGGCTCTTGGCACAGTGACTTTCATCCGAACTGGAGACGCCAATGTAGCTGTGTAAATGGAGGCTTTCGCCCTCTACGGCAAATTTAGATTGGCTGACTTCAACCAACTCCTGACAGAGTAGGTTAATGTCATTGTCGTAATCGTCGCTCTCAAATATAAACACCAGATCGGTAGAGCTAGGACGCGCAGTAATGACATTAAGAGCAGAGTGCTGATGTAGACGTTGGCGAAATTCAATCAGGATGTGCTCCCAAGTGGAGTAACCATATTTGGACTGAATACGGCGCCCGTTAGTAAATCCAACATGCAGTACGCCGACTTTATGTGTCTTACTGGTGGAAACGTCTTTAATCAGGCGCGTTGCTTCGTGCTCCAAAGCTGAACGATTAAGGAAACCTGTTCCTAAGTCATGCAGTTGCTGATAGCGCACCTGGCGTTCTGCAGCGCGACGTTTATCGATCTCCTGGTTGAGAGAGAAATTAAGATCGACCAAATCTTGGGTACGAGTCTGAACGCGAGACTCCAGTTCGCTATTGAGTTGCTGTAAGTGATGATTCTGAAAAATGGTTTCAAGCTGAGCTTCAATCGAATTGCGAAACGACATTAACAACTGCTGATAGGTGTCGTTAAATGGATTTTCTTTACTATCGAGGACACAAATCGTGCCGAATGTTTTTCCATTTGGCCAACGTAAAGGTAAGCCGCAGTATGCGACCAAGCCAAATCTCATATCCGGATTGTTGCACCAATCCGGATCTTTCGCAGCATTAGCAACCAACAGCTGACGACTTTCGTTAATCACTGTCTCACAATACAAACCTTTACCCAAACTTTCAGCGTCGCCTATCTGATAAGGGTGAGTGTGATTGTTATTGGCGGTAAATACCTCGATATGTTTCTTATGCACACGCATGATCAAAGCTGCTGGCACATCGACAATCTCAGCCAACAGATTGACAATAACTTGCCATCCCGAGCTCATTTCATCAGGAATAACCATGTTGTCTGTATTTAATTTAGACATACAAACTCCCTGTTGATTAAATTGGTATGAGGGCATTCCTTGCACTCTGTTTTAAGGATAGTCGCTACGATGCACATACGAGTAGAGATTTGTTCAATAATTAAACGCCGGGTGGCACAAAGAGTTAGGATGCATGATGAAATTGGTAAAAAAAAGCCCCTAGACTCAGCTATGGGGCAATCAATACACTTTGTCTTAAAAGTGACACAAGGTTCTAAAACAATAACTTCATTTTATAAACTTATCAGTATCGATCTTGCTGGAGTAATCAACTCCGTCTATATCAAACCCGTTTAAGTTAAGAAATTCATGTTTAAAACCCTGGTAATCGCCTAACTGCATAAAGTTATCGCTATTGATTTCATCAAGCAGTTGTTTAACGCGAGCCTGTGTTTCAGGATCCAATTCCCAATCGTCCATGCGAATGAGTCTTTCCCCATCCACTGGAACCTGTTCTCCGCCATAAAGTTTACTGCTGAACAGACGCTGCATTTGTTCGATACACCCTTCGTGAGTGCCTTTTTCTTTCATCACTTTATACAGAGCAATGATGTAAGGAGTTAAACCCGGAATAAAAACACTTGCCTTCGTTACCAGCGCTTTACACACCGTCGCGTAAGCTCCGCCATCAAAGTTGGCGAGTTTCAAGTTCAACGCATGGCTGGTTTGATGCAGGTCGATCTTAGCACGGCCTAAAGTACCATCCAGATAAATAGGGTGAGTGATCTCTGGACCAATATAAGAGAAGGCAATGGTCTTGCAGCCTTTAGCGACAGACTCAGAGTTGATCAGAGCATCAATCCAGGCTTCCCAGTCTTCACCACCCATCACTTTTCGAGTCGCTTCTGCTTCTTCTTCAGTTGCAGGTTCAAGGGTTGAGTTATGCCATTGATCGTTTTCAAGTACCAGAGTTGTCCCTGATACTGGTTGGCCAATAGGTTTAATCGCTGAGCGCCAGAACTGGCCGGACTCGGCTTTAGGGCGCATACCGGAAGCAACGCTGTAGATGACTAAGTCAACTTCGCCTTCGAAATAGGTTTCGATAGCTTCGACAACGTCATCTTTAATTTGTTGAGAAAAGGCGTCACCGTGGATATTAACCGCTACTCGCCCAGCGCGCTTTGCGTGTCGTTTGAAGTAGTAATCATTATAGAAACCTGCTGACCCAGTGGCTTTTTCCGACGGTTTCTTTTCAAATGAAACGCTAATGGTATCCGCTTGTGCTCCAAATGTGAGAGCAATGCGCGAAGCGAGACCAAAACCAGACGAACCACCAATAATCAGAACGCGCTTGGGACCATTGGTAATTGGCTGTGATGCCTTTACATATTCAATCTGGTTTAGAACGGCTTGCTCACAGCCTAATGGATGCGCACTACGCGCTACAACACCATCTATTACAGGTTTTATAATCATTTCTTATCCTTCACCTACTAACGGTATCTGAGCAAATTATCGTAAAGCTGTGTAAAGTTCATTGAGCTAAAGCAACTAGAAGTGATTAATTAACTGATTGGCAACAAAATCTGAAATCCATGCTTGCGCTTCTGGTTTCGGGTGAAGACCATCACTCATCATCCAGTCAGGGTTAACAATGACGCCTTCAAGAAAGAAGGGCAGCAACGGCACATCGAGTTTTTCCGCTGTAGAAGGGAAGATGGATGAAAAAGCCTCAGTATAGCGCTTACCATAGTTAGGTAAGACGTGGATTTGCATGATCATTGGTTTTGCGTCGGCTTGCCTAATCAAGGCGACCATTTGAGTTAAGTTATTACCGATCAGGCCAGGGGGAAAACCACGCAGTCCGTCATTGGCACCTAGTTCGATCAGAACGTAATCTGGTTGATGTTGTTCAAGTAATTTTGGCAGACGGGCTAAACCATTGCCCGTAGTGTCACCAGAGATGCTAGCATTAACCACGTTAACATCTTGATCTTTATCGGCAAGATCTTGCGTAAGAAGAGAAGGCCAAGCCTGTTCAATAGACATTTGGTAGCCAGCACTCAGGCTGTCGCCAAGTATCATCAGGGTTTTGCTGTAGGCAGGGTTAAAAGCAGTCAGTAAAAGTACAAAGGAAAGTAGTCGAAACATGCAAACGTCCGTTATTAAAGCACAATCATTGTCCAAGATAGTCTCTACTAAACAAGAGCAATTAACAATCCTTGAAAATGTCAATCTTGATATTCAGGAGGGAGAAAGTGTTGCAATTGTAGGGACATCGGGAGCTGGTAAGTCGACCCTTATGACATTGCTGGCGGGGTTAGATATACCGACCAGCGGTGAAGTTAGCCTGCTTGGTCAATCTCTGCATAGCTTAGATGATGAAGCGAGAGCGGCGATTCGTAGCGAGTCGGTTGGCTTCGTTTTTCAAAGCTTTTTACTTATCCCAAGCCTTAGTGCATTAGATAATGTTACCTTGCCTTGCTTGTTGAAAGGTGACAAGGAAGACAAACAGCGCGCGATGACTCTTCTAGAATCGGTTGGGCTAGGTAGTCGTATCCACCACTCGCCAACCCAGTTATCTGGTGGTGAGCAACAACGTGTCGCTCTTGCTCGGGCTTTTATGATTCAGCCAAAGGTTCTGTTTGCTGATGAACCAACGGGTAACCTTGATGAACATACCGCGAGCACAATTATTGAACTGCTGTTTGATCTGAATAAAAAGCACGGAACAACCTTAGTTCTGGTTACACACGACCAGAAGCTTGCCAAACGTTGTGATCGAGTTTTGACTATGAAAGCTGGCCAGTTGGAGGAGTCGTGATGGGGAAATCAAATCACGGTGCATTCAATAGTCAGATGGTGCGCTGGAGCATTAGCGAGATAAGGCAGGGGCAATTGTGGCCTGTCGCCATCGCGCTTGTGATGATTATTGCCTGTATATTTGCTTTGACTGCATTGGCAGAACGAATGGAGCAGGTGGTAGTTAAACAGGGTAAGCAGGCCTTAACGGCCGATACGGTCTTTACATCTTCCAACCCTATTCCTCCTTCACTAACTCAGCTAGTTGCCGAAAGTGAACTGACCACATCGCTACAAACTCGATTTGGAACCATGGCATTTAGCGAAGACAGCATGAAGCTGATTACCGTTAAAGCGGTTGATAGCCAATACCCGTTACAAGGGGATTTTCGTCTTAGTGATGACAACCGTGAATTTTCGGCGGTAAAACCAGGCGAACTATGGCTGGATGAGCGTCTGTTCTCACAGCTTCAAGTCGACATTGGAGACAGTGTCACAGTGGGTGATGCCGATTTCGTTATCAGTGGGCGAGTTGTTGAAGAGCCAGGACTTAGTTTCAATCCTTTCCAACAGATGCCATCTGCATTTATTCATAGTGACGATTTAGATAAAACCGGAGCGATTCAGATTGGTAGTCGAGTCAGATACAGCCTGTTCATCGACGGGGACGAAAGCGACATTGAGCTGTTAAAAGCGAATGTAAAACTTACTCCTAGTGACCGTTGGCGAGATCAAAATAGTGCCAGCCGCACTAATGAAGTGTTTCAGAGAACGGAGCAATACCTCTCTTTGACCGTTGCGATTGTAATCATAATGGCCGCCACCACGTTAGTGCTTACCTGTCAGCATTATGTCACTACCAGACGAAAGACGATTGCCATGCTTAAGAGTCTTGGTGCTAGCAAACGTTGGGTAACGCGCTGGTTACTCACCCAGGTATCTATCTTATTGGTGACCGCAATTGTATTCGGCACATCACTGGGGATGCTACTCGAGTTCTTGCTGAGAATTCCTCTTGTGGATCTGCTACCAAATCCGCTGCCTGGTTACGGCATTAAGCCAGCGCTGATTGCAATTACCACCAGTATTCTTATCGCAGTTCCAGCGTTGGGAATTCCACTATTGGGTCTGATCAACGTTAGTGCCGTCAATGTTATGCAGTCACAGGCGGTTTCCCAACAGAGTAAGCGTAGGTTCCTGTTACTGCTATTCCCGTTGGTGCCAATGTTAGTCGCTTATTACGACAACCTTTTGGTTTGGATCGTTCTTGCAGGTATGGGCGGACTGTTTTTAGTGCTTGGACTACTGAGCGTTGCGATCACTAAGTCTCTTGCCAGAATGCCACTTTCGCCGGCGTTAAAATTGGCTCTGAGCCGTATCAACCGTTCAACCGCAGCGACTGGAATTCAGTTTGGTGCGTTAGCCTTATCTCTGATGTTGCTCGCCACCATGTGGCTGGTGAGAACCGACCTGCTGTCTGACTGGAGTCGTACCATACCTAAAGATGCGCCTAACGCATTCGCGCTGAATATTGCTCCTTATGAAAAGGATGGCTATTTAAAAGTCCTTGATGACAACAACATCGAGCGCTCGCTAGATTACCCAATTATTCGTGGCCGTTTAGTGGATGTTAATGGTGTCGACGCCAAATCGGTGGCAAATGGACGCGAGTCCAGTGATGCATTAAGACGAGAGATAAACTTCACTTTTGCCGGTGGGATTCCGGCACATAATGAAGTGGTGACAGGGCAGTGGACGCAGGCTAACGGTGTGTCAGTCGAGCAAGATGTCGCTGAAGAGCTGGGGATTGAAATTGGCGATAAGCTTGGCTTTGTTATCAACAGTCAGCCAGTGTCGGCAATTGTAAATTCGATACGTGCAGTAGAGTGGCGTGATATGAAGCCGAACTTCTACTTTATCTTTACTAAAGATGTGTTAGCAGAGATTCCGGCCACTTATCTGGTCAGTTTCCGTGTCGAGGAAAGTGACAATGAGTTACTTAATGGACTGTCCCGTCAATATCCGACAGTGAGTTTGATGGATATCCGAGTTATGGGAGCGAAAATCCAGCAGCTACTTGAACAGATTGTCTGGTCTATAACATTGCTAGCTGGTATTGGAGTTCTGTCAGGACTGTTGCTGATCTTTACTCTGTTGCGACTAAGCCTAGGTCAACGTCAGGAAGAGATTCAGCTTTACCGTACTTTAGGGGCAAGTAAAAAGCGCGTTGAACAAACCATTTGGGCTGAATATGGCATGATGTCTTTGATCGCCGCTTTGATCGCCGCATTGGGATCGGAGTTGGTGGTGGGGGCGCTAATGGTTTACGGCTTTGATCTAGAACCTAATCTGCATCTCACGTTGTGGATTACCTTACCAATAGCGACTTTCTTCACACTGGCTTTGGTTGTTAACAGCCTGATAAAAGGGCTACTAACCCCTATAAATAAGGCAGTTAGCTAAATCTGAATGGCCAGGTTATTCAGTTATCCACAAAAACGGTGGATAAAGTTTGGGATAACTTGGCCTGTAGATAAGTTGGAAATTCTCACAAGCCTGTATAGCAAAAGCTCGTCACCGATTTGTTATTCACAGCAGTGATTATTTCCTGTTTCATCATTTTTGAGTCAAGCATTTTTTTCATTTTTTTTTCGTCAAAATGTCATAAATTCACCATGCAAAAATTGTGATTTTATTCACTCGGTATTGGCAGTAAAATATCCTGAGAATGAACGAATTAGCCACATTAATGCAACCTGAATCGCAATCAACCCATACCCCGAGCGTCGCTATTATTGGCGGTGGTATCGCTGGTGCAACAGCCGCTGTTCACATGGCGGAGCTAGGTTTAAATGTCCACCTGATCGAGAAAGGATCTGGATTAGTTAGTGGGCCGCCGATCTGTCATCTTCATGCTGGTGGAAATTTGTACAGAGAGATCTCCACAGAGCAGTGCATCGAATTACTCAAGCAGTCAATTGACACCATCAGACTTTACCCGCAAACCGTCAATAAGCGCCCAACCGTTATTGCTGTCCCATACAGTGACGGAGGGAGCCCGGAAGAGTTGTATGAACGACTGATCACTATTCAGGACTGTTATGCACAACTGGTTGAGAAAGATTCAGCCAATAAGGTTTTGGGTGAACCCGCCGATTACTACAAATTCTATAGCCGCGATGAGATTGAAGCCTTAGCCGAGTTAGAACAGCCTGCTGAGCCTTCAACTATTGATGAGTGGTTGATACCGTTTGCTAAGCATACTGACTTAGAAGTGTTGAAGTTTCCGGTTGTCGCGGTACAAGAATATGGTTGGAGCGTCTTTCGTATTGCGGCTTCAGCCACCCTGGCATTAGAGAAAATGCCCAATTGCCAGTTAAAGACAGACACGCAGGTGATTGGTGTTGAAGAGTCTGAACAAGGTTGGGCGTTAGAGTGCTTAGATAGTGACGGGCAGGTCGAGTTCTTACAGGTCGAGTATTTGGTTAATGCTTGTGGCTACGAGACCGGTTCCATTGATGATTTGGCGCAAAAACCCCGTGAGCGATTGGTTGAGTTTAAAGCCGCCTACGTAACGCACTGGCCTGAATGTCAGGAACTTTGGCCTGAGGTTATCTTTCACGGTCCACGAGGTACGCCAAATGGTATGGCTCAGTTAACGCCTTATCCTGATGGGATCTTTCAGTTACATGGTATGACCAAAGACATTACCTTATTTGAAGACGGTCTGGTGGCGTCTGATAATGCGTCGTCGCAGCCGAGCCTGCCGTTAAGGCTGAAAAGCAAAATCCAGAAAGGGTGGGATGAAGAGGTGATCGTCGAGCGTAGTCGTCGTGCTATCGAGCATATGTCGCGATTTATCCCTGATTATCAGCGCGCGCACGAATTTGGTACCCCCTTGTTTGGCGCGCAACAAATTCCGGGTAAAGATGACTCGCTAAGGGCTGCGGACGTAACCTTTGAAGGTAAGCATTACGCTCGGGTCGAAGTTGTCAAAGGTTCATCCGCCTATGAAGCAGCGATCAAGCTGGTTGAACAGTGGCAATTATTTGATTACCAGAGCCAGACTATCGAGCAGCTACACCCGGTAACTCTGGCTTTAACTAGCACGGAGATAGAGCAAAAAGCTAAGCAGCTAGCTGAGTTCAGAACCTATCCGCAACAACTCGCTCAATACTACGGTCAGTAAACCTAGGGGCCTGATTAACAGGCCCTAGTAACCAAAGAATCTTGCCCACTGACACCAGACATCTTGCAAACCTAGCAAATCACCTCGCACAAAACGTACCTTTTGACCTGGCTTAGCCTGAGCAAGGCGCGGTAAGTCTATACGTGCTACGCAGCCGATTTTTGGGTATCCACCTATGGTCTGCCTGTCATTAAGTAAGATGATAGGTTCACCGTTAGGAGGAACTTGAACCGAACCGAGAGCGATTCCTTCACTCAGGTACTCTTTGTCGGGGACTGCTATCTGATTACCAGAGAGTCGATAGCCCATACGACTGACTAACTGACTGACATCAAACTCAAGTTCATAAAGGGCATTGATTGAGTCACGGGAAAAATCGCTGACCTGATACCCTTCGATAAGACGCAGTTCAATCGGTAAGTTGTAATCCGGCTTATAACGAAAAGTCATTTGTACTGAGCGTGCTCTGGGTACGTGTGGAGTAAACTTAAGTACATCGCCCAATGATAGTGGGTAGCCATCAGCCAAACCACCGAGTTGGTCGCGAGTGACGGTTGCAGCACTGCCAAGCTGCGGAGGAACCAAAAAGCCACCAGTAATGGCCAGATAACTGCGTAAACCATTTTTCGGCAGACCAAAGGTTAATCGCTGACCTTTAAGGGCTTTAAACGTCGACCAATTGTCGAGCGGAATGCCATCAAGCCTGGCACCTAAATCACCGCCTGCGATTGCCATTTCACAGGTCGAGTGGATGAGAAACTCCGCCTGACCCAAGGTAATTTCGAGTGTAGGCATGTTAACGGTATTACCGAGCAGGTGATTGGCCCAGCTATAGGCGTAATCATCAACAGGCCCACCCTGAGTGATCCCGTAGTGGGCGAGACCAAATCGGCCGAAATCCTGAATCAACGTCTGCTGACCCGGTTTGATGACTTCAATAAACTGTTCGTTGTTCATTGCCACCCCTCCGTAATGCGCCCACCGAGAGTGAGGAACTCATTTCCATCAATGCGCCTGAAACGTATCCGGGTACCAATAGTAAAGGGTAGGATTGGAGTGTTGTTTGGATGGTAAAGTTCGATAGGGCAGTTACCAATAATATTCCACCCACCTGGACTATCGCTCGGATAAATTGCGGTCTGATTATTAGCAATACCGACGCTGCCTTTAGGTAAGCTGACTCTAGGTGTGGCTTTGCGAGGTAATTGAATCGTTGGATCAACATCGGTTAAAAATGCAAATCCAGCTGAAAAACCAATCGCACCAACGGTATATTCTGTATTGCAGTGACGTGAAATAACATCCTCGACCTCAAGCCCTTGTTGCGTATATAGAGCGAGATCTGGCCCGACAGTGGCATCGTAATAGACAGGTAGCTCTATGACTTCTGGCTGGTGGAACTCTGGCATATGATGCAAGGCTTCTGTGACGAGTTTTTCAAGGTAAGGAACGAACTCAAAGATGGATACTCGATGAGGTAAATAGTCGACCAGGATTGAGTCAAAAGAGGGAGTGACATTCATTACCCATGTACCGAGTTGATTACTAAGGTAGTGGCTGATTTCACCAATAACCCACGATAGGTGATCGTTCGGTGAACTGTGGAAGCGAATGAGAATCGAACACTCCGCGACCGGATCGATTGACGTTTCTATTTTCATCCGCTACTTCCCTCGCCATTGATTAACGCTCTGATTTTTTCGATAACACGAATGCTCTGCGGGTTATCGCCGTGGACGCAAATGGTATCCGCATCGAGGGCAATCGAAAAACCATCGATAGTGCGAACTTTGCCATATTGAACGATCTGTTGTACCTGATTGAGGATCTCTTCTTCACTGCTTAGCACAGCGTTAGGCAAACTGCGTGGGGCTAATTGACCATTTGCCAGATAGTGACGATCTGAAAACGCTTCAAACAGCAACGGTACGTCATATCTGTCGGCTATATCGAGCAATTTTTGATTGTCGGTGACAGCTAATGTCATCAGAGGCAGATTAAAGCTTGAGACAGCATCAACCACCGCTTCAAATATGGTCATATCCTTCTGCATGTCATTGTAAAGCGCTCCGTGGGGCTTTACGTAGCTGAGCTCTGTGTTGTGACTGTCACACAACCCTTTGATCGCACCTATCTGATAGATAAGCATTGAGGTTATCTCTTCTACAGAGAGAGGTATGCTCCGGCGACCAAAGCCTTGTAGATCTGGATAGCTGGGGTGGGCACCGACCTGCACATTGTGGGCAATCGCGAGCTTTATGGTGTCGCTCATGATTTTGGGGTCAGACGCGTGAAAACCACAGGCGATATTTGCCATGTCAATGTGGGGCATAACGGCACTGTCATTGCCCATTTTCCATGAACCAAAGCTTTCACCCATGTCACAATTGAGACTGATTGAACGTTTTATCATCAATGAAAGAATTCCCTAATCAAATCACTTAGTAACATGTTTCAATTGACTAAATTAAACAGTGATCGGTTTCATTATTTCACCAACAAACCTAAAAAAGTATTTTGTGCTGTATGTAATTAAATATTGATAAATGAAATAATACACATTGCTAATATATTCAGGTAAATGGATGTTACGACCAACACTGCTTTCCTTAGTTCTAACGACCACTACGACTATCGCCTATGCTGAAGGCGATCTCAACGAGCTTATGTCTATGAGTTTAGAAGAACTTTCTATGCTCGATGTGACTGTAGAGACCGCATCAAAATTTGCTCAGGATTTGACGGATACTCCTGCAGCAGTTTATGTACTTGATGGTGAACGTATTCAAAGAAGTGGTGTGCGAACACTGGCCGACGCTTTGGCAATGGTTCCTGGTATGCGAGTCAGCCACTATTCAGCTACAGAACCCACGGTATCCGCTCGTGGTTTCCATAGCGGCCTGTTTAATAAGATGCTGGTACTGCAGGACGGGCGAAGCCTTTATAGCCCTATTTATGGTGGTGTCTACTGGGCAGATGTCGATTACCCGATCGAGGATATCGACAGGATTGAAGTGCTTAGAGGACCTGCTGGTTCTATCTGGGGAGGCAACGCTGAAAATGGCGTGATTAACATTGTCACCAAAACCGCCAGGCAGACTCAGGGTGGTTTAGTCTCAGCGAGCTATCAGCAATATGGCAGTTATGACTTATCTGTCCGGCAGGGACTGCAATTGTCCCAAGACATATATGCGCGAGCATACTACAAGCACAAATCGGAAGCCTATCGACCGATAAGTCCAGATAAACATTGGCGGACACACAACGCAGGAATCGTGGTTGAGAACTCAAACCAATGGGTTTTGCGTTTCGGTGGAGAGAAAAGTGGCGTTGACCAGACACTATATACAGTCAACTATTCAGGTGGGGTCTCAACGGGTACCAGCTCCAATATCGAAACCATAGACAGTCATTCCTACTACGCTCAGCTTGATACCATGCAGACTCTGTCTGATAACACGGAAAGTAATTACCGTTTTTGGTTACAGCAAAACTATGACACCGCTTACGATGCGCCAGGGAAGTATTCGACCTTTGATGCAGAGTTCAATTTTTCTACACAGCTAACAGCCAAACATAACATTATCTATGGTGGTGGATATCGTTACATCGCCCTTGATCTATTCCATCAACTAGCAGGCTATGACCTCAATGCGGTTGACTATTATATTCGTCTCTACAATATCGAGTCTGCAGCGGACAGCATTGTTAATAGTTATATCCAGCATGAGGGGCAGTGGAGCAGCAATTTTAAAACCGTATTTGGGGTGAAAGCAGAGTACTTTGAGCAAGGCGATAACTTTGAACTATCACCTCAACTACGTGGCATTTATGATTTAGATTTCAACAGCAGTATCTGGCTAGGTGTAGGACGAAGCATTGTTGCACCGTCCTATATGGACACCAACTCGGCATTTATTGCTAACAAATTGTATTGCCCTGGCAGTGAGGATTGCAGCAGCGATCCGAGTAAGTTGATGTATTTCTATCAAATGACGCTTCCTGCCGCCGACAGGGATTTAGAAAGCGTGATTACCTATGATGCGGGATATCGTTTTATGGCGGCGGGCATCGAACTTGATGCGACGCTGTTTTACAGCCATTACGACAATATTGTTGGCATTGAGTATCAAAGCCGCTATCCGGGCTACGACCAGATCGATCTCTATCAGCTTAATTACGACTATCTGGTTGACTCTTTTGGTGTGGAAGTCGCAGCACATTGGATGGTCAACGATTCATTTTCTTTATACGGCAGCTATAGTTACTTAACCCTTGATCATGACTGGCAGCCTTCAGCGAACAGTAACGGTAGTGCTGAAGGTCTTATGTCACTGGATTCTCAACACTTAGCATCATTGCAAATGCTGTGGCAGGTCAGTCAGCAGGTTCAGTTGGACATGTTGTTGAAAGGACAGGAGGTCAACTACGAGACCAATGTTCAGTTAGACAATATTGTTGCTCTTGATGTGAGGCTCGCCTGGCAGCACAGTTCAAAAGCACCGTTGGTTGAGTTATTGGTGCAGAATTTAGGGGAAAAGCAGGGTTACTACGAGGATGTGAGTAGTTTTTATAAACGCGAACAGTTAGTTGCGTTAAGGCTAAGCTATGAATACTAAATTGTTTAGGGTGTTCGGCGCTATGGGCTTAGTTTTGATGCTAAGTTCGCAATTGGCATACGCCGCTTTTAGCCCTGAACAAGTCAAAGCGGTTTATCTCTACCGGATAGTGAGTTTTATCCATTGGCAGAACGAAGATCGGATGTCGAGCATAAATATCTGCGTACCGGACAGCGATGAGATAAGAAGCATAATGAGCGAAATTGCCGAAGGAAAAACGGTGCGAAATAAGCCAATTCATATCACCAGTCAAGGGTGTGATGTGGTGTTTATAAGCCAGCGCACCAATTTAACCATGCTGAAAACTATGCCGAAAAATACCGTGACAGTAAGCGATGTCTTAAGATTTACCGACTATGGTGGCGCGGTTGAGTTAGTGACAAAGGTAGGCAAGATAAAACCCAAAGTGAACCTTGGTAATGTGGGGAGTTATCGTATTTCTTCAAATTTTCTGCGCGTATCTGATGTTGAGGGAGAGTTAAAATGAAATCGCTCAACGACCTATCTTTAAAAAGTAAATTAATCATTCCGATTATTGTTTTTACTGGCTTGATCTTTGTCTTGTCTCAGGGCTTTGCCTTTTTCCATGCGTTTGATACACAAAAAGACAATCTCATTGACCGCGTCGGTGTGTTGGCAAAAGGGGTAGCGTTTAACCTTCAGGCCGCAATTCTTTTTGATGACAGTTTGGCCGCGACAGAGGTTCTCGATGCTTTCTCCGCTGATGACGAAGTCTCTAGGGTTAAACTCTATACATCCGATGGTCAGCTGTTTGCGATGTATGAGGGCGATGGCCCAGTGGCGCCAGTACCTACCGAGCGTCAACGAATGGAAATTAGTCATCAAGGGTATTCAATTGGTAGCGAGCATATTTTTCTATTGGTTCCGGTAGAACTAGAAAATGAAATCATTGCCTACTTAAGAGTGATCATTTCAAAATCATCTTTCAAAGAGCTCTACGATAGTGCGCTGTTAAATAGCCTGATGTTTTTAGTTTTGCTGACGCTTGCAGGAGTCGTGCTCTATATGACGGTACAAAAATACATCGTCAATCCTGTTTACCGGCTTAACCTTGGTATGCGCTCTTTTATTGACAGGAAGCAGACGGATCTTAACATCACGCCAGCCGCTAACGATGAAATAGGGGCTTTAGTGTCGGCGTTCAACACCATGCTAGACCGACTTAAACAAAGAGACTTGCAAGTAGAGCACACACTAGACAAGTTGGAAGAAGAGAAGTCATTTGCGAACCAAGTGGTTGAAGCGGTAAAACATGCCTTGGTGGTGGTTAACTCTAAAGGGCAGATCATTCACTTTAATGAGTCTGCGTGTCAGGTGTTTCGCTGCACCAGTGCTTATCTTAAAGGTGCCAGTATTCTCGATTTTATCGATGGTGGAAAATCAACGCTAATTGAACAGGCAATCAAACAGCAGCAGGAATTCGTCGATCAACAGTTCTGGGTAACGGACGTGTTTGAGCAGCGTCAACTGCTTCAAGTGAGCAGCGCCAAGCTAAGCAAGTTGGGGCAAGTGTTGTTTGCTATTCAGGATGTCACTGAAGTTGAAATGGCATTACAAAGACAACGTCTTGCAGCAGGCGTGTTTGAACATAGCCAGGATGCATTGATAGTTACCGATGAGAATGATGTGATTACAATGGTCAACCCGGCTTTGACATTGCTATTGGGTTACTCTCAAGACTCCCTCCTTGGCAAGAAAACCGAACAGATCTTTGAGTGGCAGCAGTTTCGTTCTCTGATGCCAACAATAAAAGAGGCGGTAATCAATTATGGACAGTGGCAGGGTGAGGTTTGGGAAAAACACTTCTTTGGCCACAAAGTGCCTATGTTTGCCAAGGTGTCACGGATCGTCAACAACGATGATGAGAACGCCTTTGACTTTGTTTATATCCTGACAGACCTCTCTAATCTAAAAGAGATGGAAAGACTGGAGCACTTAGCTCACCACGATTCATTAACAGGACTGGCGAATCGCGCCAAACTTTACCGGGTACTTTCCGAAGTTCTAAGCGGTGAGCGCAGTGGCAAAGATGGCCTGGCGTTACTCTATCTCGATCTGGATGGCTTTAAAGGTGTTAATGATACCTATGGTCATGATGCGGGCGACGAAGTATTAAAACAGGTTTCTGACCGTCTTCTCTCGCAAGTCAGAAGTAACGACCTGGTTGCACGATTATCCGGTGATGAATTTGTGATTATGATTAACTCTACCACCAAGCAATCGGTCTCAATACTTGCAGAGCGATTAGTCGCTCTGATCCAAAAAGAGATTATCTACAAAGGTAGACAACTTAAGGTTGGCGCAAGTATCGGCGTTCATTTTGTCGAAGATTACGATAAAAGCATGGACGAGTTACTTAAGGCCGCAGATACCGCCATGTATCAGGCAAAAGCGAGCGGCAAAGGTCGCTTTGTCATCAATCACGGCTAGTTTGGTCAAAATAGTGTGCGATAGCCTATATTTGAAAGTAGGTTTTGGTTAATATTTGCCACAATAATTCAGAAGGTTAGTGTTATGAATATTTTAGTTACTGGTGGCATGGGCTACATTGGCAGTCATACCTGTATACAAATGATTGAGGCGGGAATGACGCCGGTTATTTTCGACAACCTGTACAACAGCAAAGCGTCAGTGTTGGATAGAATCGAAGGGGTGACGGGGGTACGACCTAAGTTTATCGAGGGCGACATTCGTAACAAGAGCCTATTAATCGATGTGCTAAAGAGCCAGAATATTCAAGCCGTGATTCATTTTGCGGGTTTGAAAGCGGTTGGTGAGTCAGTGGCTAAACCGTTGGAATATTATGATAACAACGTAAACGGTACCTTAGTTCTGGTAGACGCGATGCGTGAAGCTGATGTTAAGACGCTGGTCTTCTCATCTTCTGCTACCGTTTACGGTGATCCTGCCAGTGTGCCAATTACTGAAGACTTCCCAACCAGCGCGACCAACCCTTACGGTCGCAGTAAGCTCATGGTCGAAGAGTGTCTGACGGATTTCCAGAAAGCCAACCCTGACTGGAGCATCACACTGCTGCGCTACTTTAACCCGGTTGGTTCGCACCCATCTGGCGACCTTGGTGAAGATCCTCAGGGCATTCCTAATAACCTGATGCCGTTTGTTTCTCAGGTTGCTGTCGGTCGACGTGAGTTCCTGTCTGTATTTGGTGATGACTACCCAACTAAAGATGGGACAGGAGTCCGAGACTACATCCACGTCATGGATTTATCGGACGGCCATATTGCTGCATTACAGAAAGTTGGCGATAAGTCTGGCCTTCATATCTATAACCTTGGTACAGGTAATGGATACAGCGTATTAGAAATGGTTAAAGCGTTTGAGCAAGCGTCTGGTAAGCGTGTTCCATATCAGATTGTTGAGCGTCGTCCAGGCGATATTGCCGAATGTTGGGCAGACCCAGCTAAAGCGAGAAAAGAGCTGGAGTGGCAGGCAACGCGAACATTGAATGAAATGACGAGCGACACCTGGCGCTGGCAGTCAAATAACCCTAAGGGGTATCCTGAAATCTAAAATTAAAAAAAACCACCGCAAATGCGGTGGTTTTTTTACGCTTGATACAAAATAGGCAAAAATTGTTTAAGCGTAATAGGGGGTTAATCCAGTTCTTTATCTTTACCTAACGACAGTATCCATAAAGAAACTGCAGCGACGACCGCAAAGCCAGATAAGATGATAAACGGCATGGCACCATAACCGAGGATGTGCCAGATAACGGATTCTAAAGTACTCATTGTCTGTGCTCCTTATTGCCAGCCTTCTACGCCATGCATGTCTGGAAGTTTGTGTGCGATACCTTTGTGGCAATCTACACACGTTTTCTCACCAGATGCCAGGGCAGTGGAGTGTTGTTTCGCACTACGCGAGCCTTGCTCTGAGAAGTCCATGTACTCGAACTCGTGACAGTTACGACACTCAAGTGAGTCATTCTTCTTCAGACGAGCCCACTCTCGTTCAGCGAGGTGAGCACGACGCTGTTGAAACTTCTCAGGAGTATCGATCGTCTTAGTAACAAAGTGAGCGAATAACTCTTTTGAAGCCTGAACTTTACGAACGATCTTATCAGTCCATTCGTGAGGTACGTGACAGTCAGAACAGATAGCACGAACACCTGAACGGTTAGAGTAGTGAATCGTCTCCTGAATCTCTGCAACGATAGGAGCGTGACAGCCAGAACAGAACTCTTCTGTATTGGTTGCCTCCATCCCGGTGTTAAATGCGCCCCAGAATAGAAGACCACCAGCAAAACCCATGAATAACACTACACCTACCGCAGCTTTACTCGGGGTTGCTAATCGCTTCCAAAACGCTTTCAATAATTTCATAGATAGCCTCTTATTTACTCACGTGCTGCTTATTTAAGCGCATCTACACTCTTAAATTCATTTTCAACAAGCGGTTTTGCGTTTGCCTGAGGAACATGACATTGAAGACAGAAGTAACGACGAGGAGATACGTCAGCCAGAACTGCATCTTCACGGTTTACATAGTGAGTGACGCTGATCTTAGTCGCGCCCATCTCTTTAGCGTTTTTCCAGCTGTGACAAGCCAGACACTTATTCGCGTTCAGAGACACTTCGTAGCTACGGATGTTGTGTGGAATCAATGGTGGCTGGTAAACGAAGCTACTATCCAATACCTGCTCACGAGGATATTTCTTAAAGTCATCAGCAGGACGTGTTGCTTCAAGCTCACTCACACCACGTAGTGATTCTAAACCGCCAATACCGCCAGGATTTTCAAGCTCAGCTACAGCCGCACCACTCATTAGAGCACCAACAGATAACAGTGCAATTAGGAATTTTTTCATTATTAATTCTCCGCCAATCGGCTAAATTCTTGTCCCTGACTGCCACAGCAGTCAGGGCATGCAAACTTACGCAATCTTAGTGATCTTCACAGGACACTTTTTGAAGTCCGTCTGTTTTGACAGAGGATCAGTTGCGTCCAGAATCAATTTGTTGATCAGAATGCGTGCATCGAAGAATGGTACGAAGACCAGACCTTCTGGTGGACGGTTACGGCCACGTGTCTCAACACGTACACGCACTTCACCACGTTTGTTTGCAATCAGAACTTCTTCACCACGACGAACGCCGCGAGCTTTAGCGTCAGCAGGGTGCATGTAACACACCGCATCCGGTACTGCTTTGTATAGTTCAGGTACACGGCGGGTCATAGTACCTGTGTGCCAGTGTTCAAGAACACGGCCTGTACATAGCCACATGTCGAACTCTGAGTCCGGTGACTCTGGTGGCGCTTCATACGGAGCAGAAATGATCAGTGCTTTACCGTCAGGCTTACCGTAGAAATCCCAGCCAGAACCTGCTTTGGCATATGGATCTGAGCCTTCTTTGTAACGCCATAGCGTTTCTTTTCCATCGACTACTGGCCAACGTAGACCACGAACTTGATGGTAGACGTCATATGGCGCTAAATCGTGACCGTGGCCGCGACCAAATTCTGCGTATTCTTCGAACAGACCTTTCTGTACGTAGTAACCGAAGTGATGTGCATCGTCGTTAAGTTCACGAGCTTCTTCAATAGGGAACTTGTTGATAACACCATTAGCAAACAGCATGTCGTACATAGTTTTGCCACGGTATTGTGGTGCTTTTGCAAGTTGTTCTTCAGTCCAAACTTCTTCCATCTTGAAGCGTTTAGAGAACTCCATTACCTGCCATAAGTCAGATTTTGCTTCACCAACAGTATCAACTTGTTGGTACCAAGCCTGAGTACGACGTTCTGCGTTACCGTAAGCGCCTTCTTTCTCAATCCACATTGCAGTAGGAAGAACCAGGTCAGCGGCTTGCGCCGTTGCTGTTGGGTATGGGTCAGAACATACAATGAAGTTTTCTGGGTTGCGGTAACCCGGTAGACGCTCGCCGTTAATGTTTGGACCAGCTTGCATGTTGTTATTACACATTACCCAGTAAGCGTTAAGCTTACCGTCGCGAAGCATGCGATCTTGAAGAACGGCGTGGTAACCTGGTTTTGGTGGAATAACACCATCAGGGATGTTCCAGATGCCTTCTGCAATCTTACGGTGTTTAGGGTTAGCGACAACCATGTCAGCTGGTAGACGGTGAGCGAATGTACCAACCTCACGAGCAGTACCACACGCTGATGGCTGACCAGTTAACGAGAACGGGCTGTTACCAGGAGTAGCAATTTTGCCTGTCAGTAGGTGGATGTTGTAAATCAGACTGTTCATCCAAACACCACGAGTATGTTGGTTCATACCCATAGTCCAGAGTGACATTACTTTAGTGTCAGGATCTGCATACTGCTTAGCAAGTTCAATCAGTTGCTCTTTAGACACGCCTGACATCTCAGACGCTTTTTCTACCGTGTATGGGGCAACGGATTTTTTGTACTCTTCAAACGAGATAGAAGACATTTTGCCTGAATTCGGATTAGCAGCCGCTTTTTCTAGCGGATCGTCATCACGAAGGCCGTAACCGATATCAGTTGCAGTCTGTTTGAAGTTAGTGTGCTTGTTAACGAAGTCCCAGTTTACCGCATCGTTTTCAATGATGTAATTTGCGATAAAGTTCGCAATCGCAAGGTCTGACTGAGGTTCAAAAATGTAACCTTTGTCCGCAAGCTCAAAAGAACGGTGATAGTAAGTAGACAGTACGTTTACTTTAACATGTGGGTGGCTTAGACGACGGTCAGTAATACGAGTCCAAAGTACTGGGTGCATTTCTGCCATGTTTGAACCCCAAAGCACGAATGAATCCGCAGCTTCAAAGTCATCATAACAACCCATAGGTTCATCGATACCGAAGGTACGCATAAATGCACCTACCGCAGACGCCATACAGTGACGAGCATTCGGGTCGATGTTGTTAGAGCGGAAGCCTGCTTTCATCATCTTAGCAGCAGCGTAACCTTCCATTACCGTCCACTGACCTGAACCGAACATACCTACACCAGAAGGGCCTTGCTTCTTAAGTGCTTCTTTCCATTTCTCGGCCATAGTGTCGAACGCTACGTCCCAAGAAACGGGAGTAAATTCACCTTCTTTGTCGTATTGACCATTCTTCATGCGAAGCAGAGGTTGAGTCAGACGGTCCTGACCGTACATGATCTTCGACAGGAAGTAACCTTTGATACAGTTAAGACCTTTGTTAACTGGTGCTTCAGGGTCACCCTGAGTTGCTACGACTTTGCCGTTTTGTGTACCAACAAGAACAGAACAACCAGTACCGCAGAAACGACAAGGCGCTTTGTCCCAGGTAATTTTTGTTTGGTCTGAGCTAGCGATCAGGTTAGTAGCAGACGCTGGTAGAGTGATACCTGCGACAGCTGCTGCTGATGCTGCTGCGTTTGCTTTCACAAACGCTCGTCTTGTCATCTTCATACTTCACCCTCAGTTTGGGAATGTTGAGTTCCAGTGTTGTTATTGTTTGCATCGTCGTCGAGATCTGTTTCGATTTGGTGATAAACCAAAGCAGTACTCAGGACATTTGATAGATTGTTTATTGCTTCAATGGTATCGGTGATAAAGCCTTGGTTTTCTGTTTCCAAAACCACGACGATTTTCCCTTCAGGGCTATCACCATAAATCTCTGCGTTTTCGTATTGCTCGATTTGATCCTTGACCTCATTGAGGTGCTGAGGATCGCAATGGACGACTAAGCTAGAAATATGCACTTCGTTAAGTGACATAGATTGATTCCGTATTAAACTAAATTGCTCACATTGATTGATGAGGTAGGGCAGACTGCTACGCAGGCACCACAGCCACTGCACTCATCAAGCTCTATTTCTGGTTGCGCGACTTTGCCGATTTCTAGTTTGAATTTAATTGCCATGGTTTCGCACATATCGCCACAGCTTCGGCATTCGACATTATTGAAGGCTAAACAACTGTCATTGATTAGCGCTTTTGCATTCCAAGGTTGTTCTGATTTAGGTAGAAACAGTGATTCAGGGCATACTTCAGCGCATTGATAGCAAAAGGTGCACTCGTCGATAGAAAAATCTACCGTAGGGAAACCGCCGTCACCTTTGACAATAATGCTGGTTTCACACTTTTCTGCACATTTGCCACAGCGAGTACATAGATCGGTAAAAACAGTAGCTTTATCCAGCCAAGGCAGGCGGATTGATGTATCATCGATTTTGTTACGAGAAAAAAAGCTACGCTTTGCTAGGTCTACCACTGAAATCCCTAATATCACAATTAATCTGAACTAAGCATAGTTCACAATTGCCATTAATAAATTGTCATTTAAGTTCATACAAATTGTAGTTTTTGACATATTTGTATAAATACCCCTAAGGGGTTAATTAGTTGGGGTTCTTGTTTTAGATCAATAAATTCCGAAGGCTTTGATCACATATTGTGCTCGTCGGGCGAGGCAAGCAGTAAATATCGAAGGCGTTAGCCTGAATTAGTGGTGAATCAGTGTTAAAAAGTGTGAAAAACTCCGTTACCAGAACCATAGCGAAGGCAATGGGTTTAATCCTTGCTTTGTCTGTTGCCACAACCAGCTTTGCTATCATCACTTTGGCGTCCAGTCTTAACGATGCCGAAGCGGTCAACGTAGCCGGTTCTATGCGTATGCAGAGCTACCGTTTAGCCCATGATATTCAGTCAGAATCGGTCGACTACAACGCACATATCACCATGTTCGAGCGCTCAATTTATGCGCCGTCAATGAAGGCTCTGCAAGGCTGGACTGTCCCTGAAGATATTACCCATGATTACTATCGGTTAATCGTACGCTGGCATGACCTTAAACAGGTGTTAAAGAGTCAGGATAGAGAGCGTTACCTGATTCTGGTTGCCGGTTTTGTTAATCAAATTGATGCTTTTGTATTCAAACTACAGAACTTTTCTGAACAGAAGCTTATTAAACTCGCCTGGGTCGGTGGACTCGGTTTAGGCGGGATCCTAATCGTCGGTATTTTTGTCGTACATTACATCAGACGACAGATCGTACGACCTCTTAATGCATTGGTTTATGCCAGTGAACAGATCCAGTCTCGCTCGTTTGACGTTGAACTGAATGTGTCGAGTGAGAATGAGATGGGCATACTCACTCGTACGTTTAACAATATGGCCGCTGAATTGGGCAAGTTATACCGTGGACTAGAAAAAGCGGTAAATGAAAAAACTCACAAGCTGCAACATGCCAATAACTCTCTGAAAGTTCTGTATAAATCCTCTCAAGAGCTGACAGCGTCGCGTATCGGCCAGGATAACTTTGAAGCGATTCTCGCCCACATTGTGAGTTTAGAAGGTATTGCTGCCGTCAAACTAGAGATTACCGCGCAAGGAGAACGCCCACTGATCCTGACTGTGGGAGAGGAGTGCAAGGGTTGCGAATCTGACTGTCAGAGTAAGGCGCTTTCTCTCGATGGCATCGAGTTGGGAACGCTCTATTGGAAGGTCGCACTGCCATGCCCGGATCAGGCACTTATCGATAACTTCGTGCAAATACTTTCGCGCGCGGTTTACTACAATCAGGCACAGCGTCAGGCAGAACAACTGCTATTAATGGAAGAGCGGGCAACGATCGCGCGCGAGCTGCACGATTCATTAGCTCAATCGCTATCGTATCTGAAAATACAGGTCTCATTGCTTAAGCGCGGTATCTCTAAGATTCCTGACAGTAAGCAGCTGGAAAAGACAACGCCAATTTTAGCAGAGCTGGATACTGGCCTCTCAGCGGCTTATACCCAGTTGCGTGAGCTGTTGACTACGTTCCGCCTGACGATTAAAGAGGGCAGTTTTGGTAACGCGCTCAGTGAAATGACAGCGCAACTTGCTGAGCAGACAGACGCTGAAATTATCTTAACCAATGAATTATCTTCAATCGAACTTGATGCTAATCAGCAAGTTCACTTATTACAGTTGATTAGAGAAGCAACCATAAATGCAATAAAGCACGCAAATGCACAACGTATTTGTATCCAATGTCATGAAACCGATACTCACGTAGTAGTTTCGGTCAGTGATGATGGTGTAGGCTTTGATCAATCGGTAGAGAAACTCAACCATTATGGCTTGAGCATTATGCAAGAGCGCGCTTCGCGTTTAAATGGCAAACTGTTAGTCAATAGTCGTTCAAACCAAGGTTGTGAAGTACTATTAGAGTATCCAAAGATTAAGGAAGCAAACATTGACCGAATGTAGAGTATTACTGGTGGATGATCATCCACTAATGAGACGAGGTATCCAACAGCTACTCAGCTTCGAAGAAGATTTTGAGGTCGTTGCAGAAGCGAGCAATGGTGCTGATGCTGTAGCGAAAAATCACGAATACACACCTGATCTTGTATTGCTTGATCTCAACATGAAAGGCATGTCTGGCCTCGATACCTTAGGCGCGCTTCGTGCTGATGGATGTGATGCTGCCATTGTGATTCTTACTGTCTCTGACAGTCCGGCGGATATAGAAGCCATTGTGAAAGCAGGGGCAGACGGCTACCTACTTAAAGATACTGAGCCTGATGAATTAGTCGAACTATTACGCGTTTCATTACAGGGTAACAAAGCGTATAGCCGCGAAGTCGCTAAGTACTTAGAAGATCGTGAAAACAGTACCGATATTTTTGATGAGCTCACCGATCGAGAGCTGCAAATCCTAAAAGAAGTTGCCAAAGGCTTCCGTAACAAACAGATTGCCGACACTCTGTTTATTTCAGAGTCTACCGTCAAGGTACACATGAAAAGCTTGCTTAAGAAGCTACAAGTGCCTTCTCGTACTGCAGCGACGGTGCTTTACCTTGAAAGATATGGCGATAGTAAGTAATCAGAATAAAAACAAAAAAGGGCGCACAGAGCGCCCTTTTTACTATCTGAATCGCGGCTTATGCGCTCATTGGTACCAGCACTAGTGTACCTAAAATCACGGTAGCCAGACCACACAGTACAGGCACTGAAGTTCGTTTTACTACTTCAAACGGACTGATTTTCGCCATACCAGAGGTAGCAACGATTACACCAGAAACTGGTGAAACTGTACGACCCAAGTTTGAAGCCTGCAGCATAGGAATAATCAAGAATGCTGGGTTAAGACCCATTTTAGCGGCTAAAGAAGGAGCAAGTTCTACGAACGCATAGAAAGGAGCGTTACCCGAACCTGTTGCGATAGCGGCTGCAACGGTTAGACCTGTCAGGATAAACATTAGTGCAATACCGCCTGCGCCAGCTGTTTCAGCCAGATGTAGTAAGTTATCGATAGCGCCAACTGACATCAGACCCTGCGCAAACACGCCAGCAGCGACTAACAGCATTACCACGCCTTTAAACGCATCGGCCATGCCTTGGTAACATGATTCAAGATCTTCTAGCGTCTTTTTACCGTCAAAGCGCTTAACAATGTAGTCGACAACGGCACCGATAAAGATCGAAAGAACGACGATAGTGTAGATATCCAGTTTCAGACCCGGAATGGTACGGCCGTTAAACAGGAAAACACCGATAATTGGTAAGAATGGCAGAACAGCGTAGAAAGCTGGAGCATTCACTTCGATCTCTGAAACGTCAACGCGCTCCATAGGTGAATTCTGTTTCTTATCAAGGTATTTGTTCCAGAAGAAAGCGGCAACCGCCATTACGATGATTGCGCAAATTGATACCGGAAGAACGGTTTGCACCGCAAATACGTCGAGATCCAGGCCTGATTTTTCAGCAGCAATTACTACGTCACCTGAAGTAGGAGAAAGAATGATCGCAGCAGGAGAAGCACACACAGCAACAGCTGCTGGGCGAGAGATACCCATAGCCGTCATCATTGGGAATAGCGTTGCCATTAACAGTACGCCCAGACCGGTCGCAGAACTCACTGCCAAAGACATGAGACACGCAACGATGTAGGCGGCAACAAGTAAAACATAAGGTGACTTAATGACGGATAAAGGCTTAGAAAATTGTTTTACTACAACATTGTTAGCGCCAATATGAGTCATGTAAGCAGCGAAACCACACAGCAACATGATCTGCATACCCAAACCGCCACCGCGGTACTGAAGCATGTACTTAACGTACTCAAGAGCATCGGTAACCATATTGCCCGTTGACGCCACCTTAGCGGGCAGAACCGTGTGTCCGATGAGGCCAGTAACAATTAGTAGAAAAACACCGGCAGTAAGTAGTACACCCGCTGGTTTATAACCTTTAACAATGAAATAGCCGACCGTGATTGTCACGACTAGGCCAATCAAGAGCTCCAGCATAGAAATCTCCTCAAGATATGAAAAATATAAAGAAACTGTTTCAAACTATGACAAAGAATGTACAGAATTCTATCTTGTGGCACGAGAGCAATCTGCCTTTCTGATGATCTGGAACAATAATTTAATAATACTTTTGTCGTCAGTGATATATCGTGTATATCAGCCGTTCTAAAGATGTTAAATTTGTGATGATGTATTGGTGTGGCATATGCCAAATGGGGCAAATGCAATGATAGAAGCAATAATTGAACGGTTAGTGTTTAGAATTGGCGTAAACGATGCTTGGGTCACCTAAAGCCTCAAAATCATTGGTTTGATGCTGAAAAACGACCTGTAATGGCTTAGGCATAGCAAGAAAATAGCCCTGGAACATATCGATGTCTAAGTTACGCATCGCATCAAGTTGATCTTGCGTTTCAATACCCTCTACGACGGTTTTAGCACCAAGCCTGCGAGCCAGTTCGACACTCGACAACAAAGGGGATCTATCTTGACTCATATAACTGAGCATAAGAGAACGATCTATCTTAATGATATCTGGATTAAGCTGTTCCACGCGCTGCTGGGTAGAGGCATTGACCCCATAATCGTCAACAGCAATCTGAAACTGGTTCTCGGCCAGCTTATCCATTGAGCGTCTCAATCCATCCTCACATGACGCTTCAAGCTCTATTACTTCCATGACGATTTGAGAGTTGTCTAGTCTGAGTGCTTTTAGTCGTTGGCTGAGCAGGCTCGAATCGATGCTTTCTAATGCCAAATATTCTCCCGCCGATGGCAGAACATTCAGGAATAGCTGTAGGTGGCGATACTTAGAGCGAGCAAAGTTACGAATGTGTATGACTCGGCTCAGGCGTTCAACATTGATTTTATCGTCGAAATTGGTGCAATCGGAATGAAAAAAATGGTCTGGGCGTACCGTACCTTCGCTCATGTGTTGAATGCGTACCAGAGCTTCAACACCGATGATTTGATCATTACGATCGAAAATAGGCTGAAAAACGCTGGTAAGTTCGAGGTCTTTATAAGTAGCAACGTATTGCAAATTTTCATTGATAGAAAGGCAATCCACAAATTGCTGCTTAGTGGAGAGAATCATACCTACAACAGACCTCAATAGACGTTAAATTATTCAGAACGGGATAGTGCAAACTTGTGCCATAATATTGACATAGCTGTAAATCTGTCAATCAAACTTTGCACTCGCGCAATGAAACTTGAAGGCATGTCCAACTATTGAGCCAATTAACCTATTGTAAATAGGGATATTTATTGATTTGTTTAGTGCGACAGAGCGTTGAGTGAGCAGTTAGTGTTGAAAAGATAATTAACCAGACTTAACTACTCGTAGGAGAAATCAACGTTCATCAAAAAAGTCTTTATTGCGAATGTACTTTGACATTAGGTGGTAAGAAAAGGGGCGCATTACCCAGGATATGGCTGATAACACCAGGCGATGTGAGGTTGGGGTGTTTTCGTGAATTTTACCGTTGTACAACCATAGTAGCTTGCCAGTATGGCGATAGATAAAAGGAATCGGCGGCAAAAACGTGACGATATCGAGATCGCAGCAGATTCGATACGTTTTATGAGACAATAGATAGTGGCGAATAAATGAAGCTCCACCAATCGCCGGCTGTCCGAATGACACCACGCGCTTGACGCAATGAGGGTTGCTACGTTCAAGACAATCGGCCAATACACAAGCAATAGCGCCACCTGAAGAGTGCCCGGTAAAAGTGACCCGCTTTCCCTTTTGAATCAGAGGTTGCAGAGTGAGGTTTACTTTATCTATGACCGAGGTACCAAGATGATCGCTATTCTTGCTTGGACGGCTTTCTTGGTAGAGTAAGTAGTGGTAGCCAGCATGGATAGAATAGGGAAAGTGCGAGCTTTTGCTATGGCGCTGCCATAAGGCCAGATTCAGCAACCAGTCATAAGGGTGATGAGACCCTTTGATCACGACAATCACTTCGTCAGACTCATCATTCCACAACACTCTAATCATAGGTTGACCAAAGCGATTATGAATGACGCGTTGTCCTCTGGGAGAAAAGCCAAACTGTGTTTGCCTGATCGCTGGCTGATAAGCCAGATTACATAAGATGGCGTATCGCTCATACTGATAGCGTTTAAGGGCCTTCACTTCTACCTCTTTATCACCACATAGTGGAATTAGTATTGTAGAAGAAAGTGACTTTACGATGACAGAACTAGCGGGCTAGCTGAGTTGGATAACCGAATAGAGTTGAATGTATTTTCGTACCAACTGTTTGTCTGTTGCACGTTTTAATGGGTGAGTGAACTTAACAAAGTAGGGGCTTAGGCTGAAATGCTGCTCAAGAGATTGGGCGAGCAGAGATTCACTTTCATAAAGGGTAATTCCCTGAACGCGGTACTCATCGATTTCGTCTGGCAGCTGTCCTGTCCACCAGTGCATTAACTCACGGCTTTGCTTACTGCGAGTAATCCAGTGATCGGTCAATAGCAGCAACAAATCGTTTGGTTGGACAGCATAACCATACTCTTCCTGCCACTGAGCAACAGTCTTAAACAGCTTTTTACGACATGAAGGGCCCGCACTAACTAAGTGCGAAGTGAGGATCCAAACCGTTCCAATTTCCGAGCTTACACGGTAGTGATGCGGCAGCTCTGTGTTATTTGCGCTATCAAGAGGCTTATAGTCATAATCATGACCGAACTCATTCAAAGTTCTAGAAAGTCTTCTGGCAAAGGCAATGCCTAAGTGATGCTCGTTCATTCCTTTATTGTGAATCGTTGGGTAATGCTTTTCGCACAACGCCATGCAGTCCGCCTGAAATTCATTGACGCTCTGTACTAACACATCCAATAACAAGATCTATCTCTCCATAATGAGCACTAAGCGTAAGTAGACTAACACGCTGGGATAAAGTTTCGTTACACTTAATCGGTTAAAACTTGAAGAGCTTTAAGGGTTTATGTCTAAGATTGAATTTACATCACAACAAAAACAGGCGATGTCACAGCTACTGCAGGACTATTTAGCAGACGAACTTGATATCGAAATTGGTCAGTTTGATAGCGAATTTCTGCTTGAGTTCATCACTACCAAATTCGGCAGCGCTTTTTACAACAAGGGCTTGGCCGATGCTCAAGGGATTATGGAAAGGAAAATGCTTGATATCGCCGATGAGATATATGAAGCGGAGCAGATCAGTGACTTTTAGTGGGGGAGATTAGTTCCTTCAAAAATTTTGAACGACTTAATCAAAGCCAGCGGATGTCGCGAAAGTAAAGAATAGTAAATAATCTGTTGCAAGAAAGAAGTGATATGTAGTCTAAGCACTACAAAAGTAAAGCTAAAGTATAGGGCTGTAAAATGAAGTCGGACGTAAAAAATTACAATCCACTAACAAGAGCGATTCACTGGCTATCAGCAATAGTGGTTATTGCCATGTTTGGTGTTGGTTTATGGATGGTTGATTTGTCGTATTACAGTGAGTGGTATAGAACAGCACCACACTGGCACAAATCGATTGGTTTGCTTATGGCAGGGTTAACGCTATTCAGAATTGTCTGGAAGATAGTTACGCCGTCACCTAGTGTGGAAGGACATCGACTAGAGATTGTTGGTGCTAAGCTGGCTCATTTAGCAATGTATGCGTTACTTTTTGTACTGTTTGCTTCTGGCTACCTCATTTCTACCGAAGATGGTCGCGGGATTGATGTTTTCAACTGGTTTGCCGTGCCAAGTATGGGCGCGCTTTTTGAAAACCAAGCTGACGTCTCTGGTCAGGTACATTTTTATGCTGCCTGGGTTCTGATTATTCTTGCTGCTGTTCACGCAATTGCAGCATTCAAACACCACTTTATTAATAAAGACAATACGCTACGTAAGATGATAGGAGCTTCAAAATGAAAAAGACGTTATTTGCTACTGGACTAGCGATGGTAATGGCATTACCACTTGGTGCAAACGCAGCGGATTACATGATTGACACAAAAGGTGCACACGCATCTGTAAACTTTAAAGTTAGCCACCTTGGTTACAGTTTTATTAAAGGTCGTTTTAACCAGTTTGATGGCGAATTCTCTTACGACCCTGCAAACGTAGCTGCATCAAAAGTAACAGTAAACGTAGACACAACCAGCCTTGATTCTAACCATGCTGAGCGTGACAAACATATCCGCAGCGGTGACTTTATTGATGCATCAAAATACTCTACAGCAACATTCACGAGTACAAGTGTTGTTGACAAAGGTGACGGCAAACTGGCTGTAACTGGTGATCTGAACCTACACGGCGTTACTAAGCCAATCACTATCGATGCTGAGTTCATCGGTGCTGGTCAAGACCCATGGGGTGGTGAGCGTGCTGGTTTCTACGGTACAACACGTCTTGAGCTTGCTGATTTCGATATCGCTGTGATGGGTACATCAAGCTATGTTGATATGGAACTGCATGTAGAAGGCATTAAGAAGTAATCATAATGACGTTATAACAAAATAGCCCCCAACAGATGTTGGGGGCTTTTTTTGGTCAAGCGACTTATTTCCTAACCAAAATTCTAGCCAAAGCGTTGTTATTGTATTGTTTACGCTGTTTCGAGCTCACCTTGTTCTACAAGCGTTACGCGTTCGCCATAGATAGGGCGAAGGGCAGCGAGTACTGCATCTCGTGTTACCACACCGACTAATTTGCCATTTTCGAGAACAGGCAGTACATGTGGTTGGTGAACCTTCATTGATTTAGCGCGTTCTTCCAACGAGAGTGTTGTAAAGCGTGTCGCCATTCCCATGCTGGTGGTCGGGTAGAGCTGTTCTTTGTCGATGCACAGGAACTCAGCGATATCGACCAACTTATCTTTGCTGTCGATAGCAACCACTTCACGTGACATCAAATCGACCACCTTCTGATTAGTGTTAGGAATGTAGTCCTGACACCACAGGTCAACCATTACATCGTGGGCAGAGAAGAAGCCAACTAAACGACCGTCGATATCGCAAACCGGAGCACTAGCGAGATGGTTGTCTAAAAGAGTGTCGATCGCTGTTGGAGTAGGCATGTCTGCACGTAAAACTACCGGTGTGCTATTCATGATATCTAGAGCCGTTAGATTGTTGTTCATAGTTAGTTCCTTAACCGTATTTAACTGAGTTGTTGTAATTGGAGAGACATTGGCTGCTCTGAGTTGTGGTCTGCGATAAATTCCCCAGTTCGCAAGACCTACAAGTACCGATCCACCGACAATGTTTCCTAGCGTGACCGGGATAAGGTTGGCCAAAACAAATTGCTGAATGTTCAGATCTGCATATTGAGAGGCCGATACACCGACTTGTTGCCAGAAGCTGTCAGGTGCGAAGTTTTGAATGACGATACCTAATGGCACCATGAACATGTTTGCCACGCAGTGTTCAAAGCCACTAGATACAAACATGGCGACAGGCATAATTGTCATGACGGCTTTAGTCATGGCATTAGCACTGCTGAATGTCAGCCAGATTGCCAGACAAACCAATAGGTTACACAGCACACCTAAAGCGAATGCCTGAACTGGCGTATGGTGCAATTTGTGCTGGGCGATATTGAGGGCATTAAGACCCCATTGACCATGATCCATCTGATACAGACCTGCCGCACTAACGATCACCAACAAAAACATCGCGCCGATAAAGTTACCGACATAAACCTTGCCCCAGATAGACAGCATCTTAGTGAAGCTGATCTGTTTGTTAGCCCAGGAAATGCTCGATAACACTGAGCTGGTAAACAGTTCTCCACCGCAGATAACGATGAGGATCAATCCCATACTGAATGCCAGTCCACCTGCGAGTCGACTTAAACCCCAGCCACTGTCACCACTACCTGTTGTGACCGTTATATAAAATAAGAAAGCGAGTCCGATGAACGCGCCAGCCATAATTGCCAGGCTTAGCGTCATACCGCTGCTTTTCTTCGCTTTGCTTAAAGCAAACTTTTCAGCTTCCGCCATCATTTCGATGGGAGAGAAGTACTGATTATTGACCTGAGTTGATGACATAAACGCTCCTGAACGTGTATTGCATAAATCTCCTCCTATGTGTTTGCAGCCTGTAACGCTTGACTGCCCAATCAGATTAGGCTGGCGGCGAGTAGAGGTAAAATTGATAATTTTTAAAATCCTTATCAAAAATATTGATATGCGTTGGCAGGCGGGTAAAATGAAACGGTTTGCGTATATGTCGGTTTAACCTGACAGTTTGAACGTAGTAAAAGGTGTTAGAAACACCATCAATAGCAAAGGATTGGAGCGCTATGCGATATTCACTAAAACAGCTTGCAGTATTTGATGCCGTTGCCGATACCGGCAGTGTCAGTTTAGCTGCTGATAAACTCGCATTAACTCAATCTGCGACAAGCATGTCATTGGCTCAGTTGGAAAAAATGCTCGGACGACCACTGTTTGAACGTCAGGGAAAACAGATGGCGCTGACCCATTGGGGAATGTGGCTGAGACCAAAGGCGAAGCGCTTGTTGCAGGATGCCCAACAGATTGAAATGGGCTTCTATGAACAGCATTTGCTCAGTGGCCACGTTAAGCTCGGTGCCAGTCAAACACCGGCAGAGCATCTGGTCCCTGACCTTATCAGTATTATTGATAACTCATTTCCAGAGATGCGAATCTCATTAAAGGTCAAAAGTACCGACAGCGTCATTCAGGGTGTACTCGACTATAAATACGATCTGGGTATCATCGAAGGGCGTTGCGATGACAACCGCCTTTTACAAGAAGTTTGGTGTCGAGACCATTTGACTGTGGTTGCAGCGGCACATCATCCATTTGCCCGGCATGAGACGGTGAGCCTAGCCCAGTTGGAACAAGCTCGCTGGGTTCTCAGGGAACACGGCAGTGGCACGCGAATGATCTTCGATAGCTCAATTCACCATATGATTGAAGATCTTGATGTATGGCGTGAGTATGAACACGTGCCGGTATTGCGCAGTATGGTAGAGCATGGGCAATACCTGACTTGTCTGCCTTATTTAGATGTTGAGCGATTCATTGAAAGCGGTCAGCTTGTTGCGCTTAACGTTCCGGAACTGAATATGGAACGGACGCTATCCTTTGTTTGGCGTGCAGATATGATCGAAAACCCGCTTGTAGAGTGCATCAAGCGAGAAGGTGCACGAATGATGAAAGGAAAACCATCGGTTTTCTAAATAAATACTGCGCAAAGGTATTAACGAAATCTGTTGAAATATCGATTACCTCACAAGTTTCATGATCGTATATGTGTTTGTTACTTTAATAATGTGATCTGTGATGTGTAGTTGTGTGGTGAAATTGCCTAGTATGCCTACTTGAACTTTTGATGTGTGATTCACACACTGAGCGAGGCGTAATGAGCACTCTAGTCGCAATTTCACTAACTACAGGTATCTTATCCGGACTTTGGGGCTGGGTAGCCATCTCTTTAGGCTTACTCTCCTGGGCTGGCTTCTTAGGTTGTACCAGCTACTTTGCATCGCCAAACGATGGTCTCAAAGGGTTATCAGTAAGTTTGATAACTAATATGAGTGGCGTTTTCTGGGCAATGGTGATCATCCATGCGTCTCAGTTTGCTTCGCTGGAAATCCTTGGTTATGTGATTACGGCCTTAGTCGCATTCTTTATGTGCGTTCAGGCTAAACAAGCTTGGTTAGGATACATTCCTGGAACCTTCATTGGTTCTTGCGCGACTTTTGCCGCAGATGGTAACTGGCAGCTTGTGATCCCTTCGCTGATTTTAGGTGGCATTTTTGGCTACTTAATGAAAGCGAGCGGCATGTGGCTTCATCAAAGGTCAACCCAATCTCAGGCTAATACACGTTTACAGACGCGCTCTTAGCCTAAGATGCAAATCCTGACAGTAGTACCGATGCTGCGCAGGACACCCCCGATTGATTAGTATCAGCTGATTTTTTGATACGCGGCATCTAGTAATAGATGCCGCTTTTTTATGTATTGCCGTTCGCCATGGTCACAACACGTTTTAGCGTCCAACGTAATAGAATCGGGATACAGTCATTGCCTTGAGTTTCACAGTGAGAAACAATTGCCAGAGCGAGATCGGGTTTCGCATACTTCTTAAGCACACGCGTGACGACTTTCTTCGCTGGGATCGGATGTTCTAGAGGGATTTTAAGCATGTTCTTAAAAAACGGTTCAAAGCCATTGTTGTATAAGTAGTGCTCGATATCCCGATCGGGAAGTTCAGTTAACCTGTGACGTTGCTGGTCATTGTCTAATTGAGCCTTAACCGCCGCCGCATACTTTTTACCTGCGGCATCGCCATCAGTCACAACGTGCCAATCTATGCCAAATGCCTTGGCAACTTTGATCAGTGACTTTAGCCCAGACTGAGCAAATTCGATAATTTGCACACCCTCGGCAGCCAGATTGTAACCGCACTGATTGGCAAGCTCATTAAATAGCCATACCTCAGTTTCACCTTCTACCAAAAGCCAACAGCGGGCGAACAGGGCTCCTGAACGATGGAAACGAATGTGAAAACCAATTCGCCGAAGCTCGTCGCGGCCAAAACTCTGTTCTGACAGGTAGGTGGTAATGGTGCGATCTGACTGTCGAACCAGGCGTCTGATGCTAGACAAAGGAACCTGTCCGAGTAAATCGCCGCTGTTGGTTGTTAGAATTTTCTGCATTGGCAGTAACTGCAATAAACCCCAAGCGCGAGCAAGGTGGGTAGGGTGCAATCGACCTTCAGGATCTTCAACGATCAATAGCGGACGGGCGCAGCGCCTCAGAGTTGTCGGTCCTTTCGCTTGCAGGTAGGCATTTAGTAGTCCCATAAACAGTAACCGTGTTTGCTTATCTTTGGTCTCTTCGACAACCTGAGAAATACTTTTGGTTCCTGGCGGTGCATTAAAGAATATGCCGTCACGCTTTTTACGCAGGTTTTTGCGTGAATTGGATTTAAATGAAAAGTAGTGATCGACCAACGCGCCCATCGAATTAAGGCTACTACGCATTTCACCTTTATTAACATGACCGGGGATTGCCATGAGTCGACGACAAGTATTATCGATTCGCTTTTCAACACGCGCATTGACATCGTTAGTGTTGATAATTGGACGCTCAAAGCGGCGAGAATCTTTAAGCCTGATCACCGGGTGTAAAGTCATTAATTCCTGAGCGAGTTTTTCTGAGTGGTGGAGCGGAATTGGATTCCCTTCCAGATCGAGAAAACTGTATTTGGTCTTAATGTCGTATTCATCTCGGGATGCACTCAATCGGTAAATAATACGATTGGTCCCTTGTTCGTCCTGAACCCAGATAGGCTTTATCTTACGGTACCGGCCAGAGTGAATCTCATTTTTATCGGTTGAAACCAGACTAAGTACGATTTGAAGGTGTTGGGTTTGCGGATGAGCGATAGAATAATCGACGTGAAAATCGGTCATCTCAAAATTGTATGGGGTGCCTTCTGGTGGCAGAGAAACGGAAAGCGCGTCTAATAGTGATGATTTACCCCAAGTATTCTCACCGATGAGGGTGGTGAGTTCATCAAATGCGATTGAAAGACGTTTGATACCACGAAAACCTGAAATCTCAATTCGCTCTAGCTTCATAGAGTGACCTCATTGACTGCGTTACTATAAGCATAATAGAAAACTCTTGTTGTAGCAGACATTTAGGTCACAAACTGATAAGACTAAGTTAATCATCTGTTTATCAATTAGTATGACTATGCTCAAACAAAATTATGTATATAAAATATCATTCTGAATATATCTGTGAAATATAATGAATCTGTCATATTGGATAAGGTAGGATGTAGCGGAAAGAGAGAAAAGATATGACAGATAAAAAAAATAAAACAACACGGCTAAGGCTAGCCCACATTAACGACACCCATTCCTATTTTGAACCTACATCGCTTCAACTATCAATTAATGTCGCAGGCAAGACGCTTTATCCATACGTAAGCGCTGGTGGATTTGCTCGTATTGCTACCCGCGTAAAACAACTGCGTGACGAGGCGGCGAGAACGGATCAGAATTTTGTTTTCCTGCATGCAGGTGACTGCTTTCAAGGCACTTTGTACTTTTCACTGTTTAAGGGTGAAGCAAACGCGACGATGCTCAATGGCTTGGGCATTGATGCGATGGCATTGGGTAATCATGAACTCGATATGGGTAATGAACCTGTTGCCCAGTTCGCGACACAAATAGAATTCCCTCTACTGGCTGGTAACTGGGACTTAAGCAACGAATTAGAAAGCAAAGCGCTTAAACTATCGAGCAACTCGAGAGTGCTAAGCTACAACCCTGAAACTGGCGGTGCCCGTTGGATTGAAAAGCAGGTAGGTCAGGACAAGGTTGCGATCTTCTCGCTGGCTCTCGATAAAATGGCTGATATCTCGAACCCAGACTGGGATACGCCGTTTACTAATGCGATACAAACCGCTCAACACACAGTGCGAGATATTCGGGCAACGGGTATCAATAACATTATCTTACTTAGCCACATGGGCTATGAAGCTGATCTCGACTTGGCAAATCATGTTGATGGTATCAGTGTAATTGTTGGTGGCCATAGTCATAGGTTACAGGGTGACTTTAGCGGGCTCGGGTTGATCAAAGACGATGAGTACGGCGTTAAGGTCAATCAGACTTATGTCGTGCAAGCGGGCTATCATGCTCTGAGCCTGGGTCACTGTGACTTAGAGTTTGCCAATAATGGTGAACTCGTCTCGTTCAGGGGTAAGAATGAACTGTTGCTCGGTAGAAGACTGTTTATTGATGCCGGCATGAGTGAAACTCATACTGAAATGCCTTATCAACAAGCGCGCCAGTTTATTAATAGCCACCCTAATGTTGTGGTGTGTAAAAAAGATCCGCAACTGCAACATATCCTTCAAGATAAGTACCGTAGTCAAGTGAGAACGCTGCAGGACAAAGTCATCGCGACAGCCAATCACAAGCTGCGCCATATTCGAGTTCCTGATGAACAAGGGCCAAGCGAACTGGCGCCTCTGGTGGCAGAATCCTTTTGCTATAAAATGAATCAATTAGGTTATCAGGCCGATTTTGCGATTCATAATGCAGGGGGAGTGAGAAACTCACTCAATCCAGGCGATGTATCCGTCGCAGATGTGGCAGGTAAACTGCTGCCATTTGCCGTTCCGATTGGGATTTACAAAATCAAAGGTCACTATTTGCCGCTTATTTTAGAAGGGGCAATTAACAACGCGCTAAATAATGGCGTTGAAGGAACAGGAGATGGTTCCTATCCCTATACCTACAACTTGAGTTTTGATTATCGGTCTGACAAGCCAAAAGGTAAGCGTATCGAGAATCTAAAGATCCAAGATTCTAATGGCGACTGGCGCTCAATCGAGCCACAGCGTATATATCACGGGACTTCTTCGGCTTACACCATGAAAGGTAAAGAGGGTTATGACGCGATTCTCAATATGGAAGATGAGAGCATGATCACGACCATTTCCATGGCGGATTGCTTTATCCAGTTACTGGAAGATAAGCCGCAAACTCTTAACCGACACAAACCCGATTTCCACTCGCAACAGTGGCACAAAGGTTGCTAATTACTCCTTGGGTTCATGCTATGTATCGATAATACTCAAGGGGGTATTATGTGGAGTAAAGATTGGATAGACGTTGCTGTGGTCATTAGCTGGATTAGCGTATGGTCAGCCTTAGTCTACTTTATTCCTGTGGGTGGCGTTTAACCGCTACAACAATCACCGCAGGACGCCGATAAAAAGGAGCAATTATTTTGCTCCTTTTTGATTTTATTTATAGACGAAAGGGAATTTCAGGCATAGAATCCGCCTTGTTTGGGGAGTAGTCGCCTCTGGTTTACTTATCGTCATCTCGTTAGATTCATTCTATCCGGTAAGTATAAGTCTTTCTGATGTTCAATATCAGAATCACTTCGACGAGACCAACGTAATCAAATGCTGCTTAGCACACGACGTGCTAGGTGGATTGTTTGTTTGCGGTAGGGATCGTCATCGTTCAATATTTCCTCGATCCCTCCGCCTTTGGAGGACACATGACCCCTGTTACTTATATTAGCTTCGGCATTCTGACCCTCGCACTGGTTGCACTAGATATTTGGCAAACTCGTGGTGGAAAAATTACCATCAAGAAAGCAGCCATCTGGAGTGTGTTCTGGTTTGCATTGGCGTTTCTATTTGCGGCAACCATCTACTTGTTCTGGGATATCTACGCACCGGGCAGCCAATACACGGCTGAGAAAGCGACCGTGTCGTTTATCACCGGCTACTTGTTAGAGAAGTCACTCAGCGTTGATAACTTGTTTGTGTTTGCAATCATATTCCATCAATACATGGTACCTGAACATCTAAGACCACGTGCTTTGCTATGGGGTGTAATTGGTGCTTTGATCTTGCGTGCGATTATGATCGCAGTAGGGGCACAGCTACTTGCACAGTACCACTGGGTGCTATACGTGTTCGCTCTGTTCCTGATTTGGACAGGTATTCAGCTAGCGCGTGATAAGGGTGAGGATGAGATTAATCCACTACCTGAACGTATTATTCGCAAGTTTGTCCCTGTGAGTGAGCAGTTCGCTGGTAACGCCTTGACGGTGATCGAGAATGGTAAACGTATCGCAACACCGATGTTTATTGTGATTGCTGTTATCGCCTTTATGGATGTGATGTTTGCGCTTGATTCAATTCCTGCAATCTTTGCGGTAACCAGAGAACCATTCCTGGTATTAGCGGCAAACGTATTTGCGCTGTTAGGTCTGCGTTCACTTTATTTTGTATTGCAGGGCATGATGGATAAGTTTATCTATCTCAAACCAGCACTGTCATTCATCATGATCTTTATTGGTATCAAGATGATGCTAGTCGGATCAGAGTGGGAAATCCCGACAGCAGTCTCTTTACTAGTACTGTTGACGACAATGACGGTTGCAGTCGTTGCATCGATCATTAAACAGAAAAATGATGCGGCTCAAGCTATTGTAACTACGGATAAATAAACTAATTAACTTTCGATAAGAATCCCGTTTCTGTCTTGCTATGATTGTAAAATAAATGTGACATTGAAACGGCTTTATCAGTTGTTGGTGACTATTTATTCGCGATGCATTGCTAATTGTGGATTTATAGTCACTAAATGTGGATACGGTAAATGTTTTGGTGTTAATGGTTTGTTTTATTAGAAAATCTAATTCGAATTTCCAAAAAATGTCATTTTTTGAGCGAAAAATTATTGCCTATCATTAGCGCATCAAAACGAATTTACCAGTTTATAGAGAGGCAATCATGGCACAAGTAATGCAAATGGGTACTATCGAAGCACCTATCTCTATGGATAAAAAAACCTACGCGGTTTCTTTCAAAGGATTGATTGCACACCTATTAGATATTCTTTTCACTGACAACAGCGAACCACGTGCACAATACGCAAGTGATTTGTCTGGTCACATGCAAAAAGATATCGGTCTATATCGTTAATTCGAGCGACCAGATTTAGAAAACGCCAGCTAGAAATAGCTGGCGTTTTTTTATGCCGTTAGCGAGTCATATCAAGTGTCGCCGAACATTGCTTTGCGGCAAGTACCTAATAGCAGTTATGGCACAAGATCATGTTTCTCATAATTGAGGCACTTTGTTGTAATCCTACAGCTCCTCATGGTTCTACTGCTACAAAGTGTCGCTTGCCTCACTCTATGCGCCACAAGAGTGTAATGTTCCGATCGTATTCATCCTCATCTGTGTGAGCTTTAGTCCAAAACAGAATCTCCTCCTTTTGATCTACGCCTGTGTGTGACCTTGCATAGGAGGAGGTGTTTATTCGATATCCAAATATAACGTCAAGTTGAGGATTTATGACCTTATTTCAAAGGGTTCAACCTCACAACGTGAATTTAGAATGGGTATAAGAATGAACATCAAGCTTACAAAACTGAGCATTGCCATGGCATCGCTTGGGCTTTTGGCTGGTTGTAATGACCAATTAGAAGTGCAAGTAATGGATGGTTACCTTGAAAACGCCGAAGTGTGGCTCGACGTCAATGGTAACTTTAAACAGGATGACCTTGAACCGTCTGCAATAACAGATGAAACTGGATACGCTGCAATTGATATTAGTGGTCTATCTAAAAAAGATCGAAACGTCCACCTCATTGCGCGCGTACAACGTGGTATTTCAATAGATAGTGATATTCCAGGCGTAACAGCAACAAGAGATTATTTGATGCTGGCTCCGGCTGACCACAGCTACATTACACCGTTTTCGACTTATGTTTCACTTCAAATAATGGAAGGAAAGAGTGAAAAACGAGCGACATCTAAGCTGAGACGCCAGTTAAAGCAACCGAAACTGGACTTGGAGTCCGATTACATAGATAACGGGCAAACTTTAGTTGCGAGAGCCGCAAAGTCGTTGAGCCAGATTTTGCCAGATACCATTGAAGAACAAGGTTTTGAACAACTTGTCGAAACGCTGGAGCTCGGTGCAAAGGCCTTGGGACAAGAGAAGAAACAGGGTAATCGTCGATTAGAAGGTGTGACCTTGATGAACGACGGCAGTGGTCAGCCGACTGTTGCAGCGGATAGCGATGGTGACGGTGTCGCAGACGTAGTGGACCTTTTTCCTGCTGATATACAAGAGTCTGTCGATAGCGACCAAGATGGCATAGGTGACCATCGAGATTTAGATGATGACAATGATGGCTTTGCTGACACGGTAGAATTGAGTTTAGGTACAGACCCATATAACTCAGCTAGCCAGCCAAGCGACCTTGATGGCGACAAGATTCCTGACAGTCTGGACCAAGATATAGATGGTGATGGCTGGAGAAACATCGATGAAGAGCGTTTAGGCAGTGATCCATACTCAGCTGAAAGCATGCCAAGCGATTATGATAGAGATGGAATTGCTGACTCTGAAGATCAAGACATCGACGGTGATGGAGCGCTAAATACTGACGATGCATTTCCAAAAGACAAATTCGAAAGTATCGATACCAATGGGGATGGATTAGGCGACTTTGCATCGAGTGACGACGATGGCGACGGCATTCCAGACTCCATCGATCCAAACCCTAAGAGCCCGGATAATAGTTCTACTGAACCTGCGCCCACTTATCAACAAGCGGTTATTTACTATAAACGTGATGATGGTAACTACGCTGATTGGGGTCTACACCTTTGGAATAACGCAAGTTGTGACGCTGTAACTGATGGCGCGCTTAATGGGGTTGATTGGGGCAACCCATTCAACTGGAACGAGATTGACCCAGAGTATGGCGCAAAATATGTTGTCCCTCTGAAGGACGCTCATGGTGCGTGTATGAACTTCATTGTTCATAAAGGTAATGATAAGGCACTTGGTGGAGACGACCTGAAACTTGAGTTTATAAAGGGTAATACGCTTTATACCGCACATGGTAGCTCAACGCTTAAATACTCACCTAATGAACAAACCAGTGTCGAACTCTCTGGCGCCTCTGCACATTGGTTAGATATTAATAGTTTTGCGTGGTTCGATCACTCTCAAGCTAAGTCTTATCAACTTTGGTCAACGTCAGCAGGAGCTGGGGATATTAGCAAACCAGAACAGTTCACCAAGCGAGAACTGTCATTATCTGGCGTAGTAGACAATGCAAAATTCCCGCATCTAAAAGGTCGAATCGAATTTGATCTGGCGATAACCGCTGAAGAAGCAAAAGAATTACTTAAACAGCAGTTAATTGCCGTTGCTCTCGATGATCAGGGCAAGCCACTCGTTGCAACGCGAATTCAAATACCGGGTGTCATCGATTCACTTTACACAAGTGGGCCAAATGATGCTGATGAAGCGAAGCTAGGCAGCTGGATTGAAGGCGATAGCGCGAACTTTGCGCTTTGGGCGCCAACCGCACAAGACGTAGAGCTTTATCTATACGATAGTGACAAAGCGCTTGTTCAAGACTCTCCAATTAGGATGACGGTAAATTCAGACACTGGGGTCTGGAGTTATCAAGGAAGTGCGGCATTAGAAAATATCTTCTACCGTTATCGCGTCAAAGCTTACCATCCGAAAACGAACCATATCGCATGGATGATGACGACCGATCCTTACTCACTGTCTCTGAGTACTGATAGCTTGCATTCCCAATTAGTGGACTTAAATTCGGCGCACACTAAGCCGAGCGGGTGGGATAACCATGAAATCCCTGAGATTCAAAACCCAGAAGACCACATCATCTATGAGCTCCACATTCGTGATTTTAGTGCGAGTGATACACAGGGAACGCCAGAGAGAAACGGGAAATACAGCGCTTTCTTAGAAGAAGAGCGTGACAGTGTTAAGCAACTTAAGTCATTGAAGAGTTCAGGCTTAACCACGATTCACTTACTGCCAAGCTATGATTTAGCGTCTATTGCAGAGCAAGAGTCTAAAACGGTCAATCTTACTGATACGGTTGGTAAGTTGTGCTCCATTAATCCGAAAGCGAAACTGTGTGAAGATGGTACGAGCCATAGCGCTACGATTCTGTCGCTTCTTGAGCAAACCGACCCAAATACTGGTGAAGCCCAGGCTTTACTGGCTGACATTAGACCCTTAGATGGATTCAACTGGGGCTATGATCCTTTCCACTACAGCGCTCCGGAAGGCAGTTATGCGGTCTCACAGGACGGCACAGAACGAATTCGGGAGTATCGTCAAATGGTTAAGAAGCTCCACGATATGGGCTTCCGCGTAGTTCAGGACGTGGTATATAACCACACTTACTCATCTGGTCTATACGATAAATCGGTGCTCGATAAGACCGTACCGGGCTACTACCATCGCTTAAACCCAATCACAGGTGCGGTAGAGAACTCTACTTGTTGTGATAATACGGCTTCGGAAAACCGAATGTTTGAGAAGCTGGTGGCTGACAGCGTTATGATGTGGGCACAAGACTACAAGATAGATGGCTTCCGCTTCGATTTAATGGGTCACTTGATGAAATCAAGTATGCTGCATATCTACGATAAAGCACAGCAAGTCGATCCAGACACTTGGTTCTATGGTGAAGGTTGGAACTTCGGTGAGGTTGCCAACGGGCAACGAGGTGAAAACGCAACGCAGTGGCCAATGGCAGGCACGGGAATAGGTACTTATAACGATAGGCTTCGTGACGGAGTGCGAGGTGGTGGACCATTCGATAGTGGCGATGCACTACTCGAAACCCCAGGGTTTGCCAATGCCGGTGAACGATTCGATGACGGCCTGAAATCTAAAATGGATCTGATTCGTTACGGCATGACAGGTAACCTGCAGAACTACCCGCTAGAGACCTACAGTGGCAGTGTGGTCTATGGCAAAGACTACCAGTATGGCGGACAAGGTGCTGCTTATACACTTGATCCTCAAGAATCGATTAACTACGTATCTAAACACGACAACCAAACTCTGTGGGATTTTAACCAGTACAAAGCTTCGGCTGATATCACCTCTGCGCAACGTGCGCGAATGCAGATCGTCGGGCTTTCAACGGTTATGTTAGGTCAAGGCGTGCCTTTCCTGCATATGGGTTCTGAATTACTCCGTTCTAAATCAATGGAGCGTGATAGCTATGACAGTGGTGATTGGTATAACAAAGTTGATTTCAGCAAACAAACCAATAACTGGAATGTAGGTTTGCCGCGAGCAGATAAAGATCAGGCTAACTGGAACGCGATTAAATCGGTGATCAGTAATCCAAACACAGTCGCTTCTGCACAAGATATCGAATGGACAGATAATGCGTTTAAAGCATTGCTTAAAGTACGTGCATCGACTCCTTTACTTAAGCTGACATCAGAGCAAGAAGTGCTTGATCGAGTTCGTTTCCACAATACCGGAAGTAATGCTTTGCCGGGACTGATTGCGATGTCGGTAAATGATGGAGCTTCAGTTGGCGCAGATTTAGACCCAGGTAATGACGCTATCCTGGTATTGATCAACGCCAATACCTCTCAACAGAGCATTAAGATAAGCGGTGCGCAGGGTTTTGAGTTGCATAGTGCGCTCAAAAACTCTGCTGATGATCAAGTCAAACAGGCCAAGTTTGCCGACGCAACCTTTACGGTTCCGGCTTTGACTGCAGCTGTGTTTGTTCAGCCACAAAATGGTCTACAGGGCGAAGGGCTCATTGTTGACAGCAAACCTATTGATGTTGCGCCGTATGGAAGCAGCAAGCTCTATGTTCGTGGCTCAATGAACGGCTGGAATACCAGCGATGAAATGCTGTATCAAGGTGACGGTATCTACACATTTAACGGATACTTAATGCCTGGTGTGTATGAGTTTAAACTGGCGTCAGAAGATTGGAGCACTGTAAACCTTGGTTTTGGATCCTTCAATCAAGCAGACGATTCGGTCACTCTGGAAGATGCGGGCAATGGAAACATTAAAGTTACCGTTGTTAGCCAGGGTGTTTATGACTTTACGTTAAATGCCAAACAGCAGTCCTCTTTAACCGTTGCGGTTAAAGATACTGGTCTCGATTACGCCTGTTACAGTGATAACAATAGTGCGTGTGATTTACGTATCTATCAGGTAATGGTTGAGTCGTTTGTCGATGGCGATCCAAACTTCGACTATGGCGTAGGGTATGGTAACTCCCATCATAAGGGCGATCTTCAAGGGATCATCAACAGCCTTGACTATATCAAGAGCCTTAACATGAATGCGCTATGGCTTACCCCCGTATTTGATTCATGTGCCAGTCAGGGTGGAGACGACAAACTCGATGCCACAGGATACTTCGCTTGTGACTTCTTCAACGTAGATCCTAAGTTCGGAACCAACGACAAGCTAAAAGAACTGATAGATACTGCTCACTCTAAAGGGCTCTACGTATTGTTAGATGGAGTGTTTGGCCATACCAATATCAACGGAGCGAAGCCATCACCTACAGGCAAGTTGCCGAGTCTGAAAAAAGAGTCAGGCTACCCAGGCCAATATGTCATCTATCCAAACGCGGATAGTGAAGCCTTCTTTACAGAAGTTGCGACTTACTGGATTAAAGAGTATGGCATTGATGGATGGAGACTGGACCAAGCGTATCAGGTTCCCCTGGATAGCTGGAATCGTATCCGCACTGCGGTAGAAATGGCATCTATGGAGAATGTTGTTGCAGGCAAAGAGTGGGGCACACTTGGTTATATGGTCGGTGAAGCATGGAGTAGTGCCGATGAAATCACTCGCACTGTCTATGGAAGCGATACGCAACCAGGCCTTTCATCGGCATTTAACTTCCCACTTCGTTACGGCTTAGTTCAGGCTCTTGCGGTCGAAGAGTCGGGCGCAAGGGGTAACGCTCGTGCGCTTGATTCTGATTGGAACTCGAGAACCAAAGCACCGTATCATGCAATGCCAAACCTGATGATCGGTAACCACGATTTAGTCCGCTTTGGTGACTTGATTCAACGTGGCGGATTGGGCGATTACTTCCAGCGTCATAAAGCCGCATACAGTTTCTTAGCTGCATATTCTGGTCCAATTACTTTCTATTACGGAGAGGAAATTGGTGATGAGGTTGAAAACTTTGCCGCTAAAGTTACAGTCGATTGCGTGAGTCAGGGTGTGTGTGATGACCATGTTGCTCGCTCAAGTGCAAAGGTAGCAGGTGTTACCAATACGACTGTTAACGCCGAGCAAAACGATCTAATGCAATACGTAGCCAAACTGATGCAGGTACGCGGTGAGCATTCTGCGCTCTACAACGGTGAAAGAAGAAACCTATGGTTAGATGACACCCTGTATGCCGACCTAAAAGTGGATGGCGAACAGCAGGTTATCTACGTTCTTAATACCGGTGAAAGCCAGCGCACATTAAATGTGGATCTGTTACGGATCAAAACAGCGACAGAGTTTGTTGACTTGATGACAGGTGAAAGCATTAACATTCAGTCGGTCAATGGTGCTATTCAAGTACCACGATTAACAGGGCGATTGTTGTTGGTGAAGTAACACGCTACTAATATTAACAAGCCGTATCAAAAAGGCGCTCAATGTGTTGTCTCTTGAACTTGGATTACTAGTGATCAAGTGACAGCCCAAAAGGGGGCCTTTTTATTTGTATTCGTTACAGCTAATGTACAGTGAACCTGCTTTATAACAGAGCGAAATGGTGAATTAGTGACGCACAATCAGTGTAATTATCGCTGATCTACTTCTAATAGCCCCTCAATATGACCTTTGTGCAGAGTAGGCACCGGATAGTTATCCCATAAATAGACCGTATCACCAATTCTATCTACCCGAGTAAACCGGAACCACATATGTTGAGTGAGCAGGTTTTCTCGAGTCACGTTATTATCAGACAGATCACCATAGACATTCTCACGTTGTTCGAAGATTCGAATCCACTGGTGGCCATAGATTAACTGTCTTGAAGAAATACGCCAATTGGAGACGATTTCGCCGTTTTCATCATACTGAATGTGTAACGCGCGGTTACTCTACCGCGATAAGCTTCTATTATCGCGACACGGTTCTCAACCTCTATGATCATTCGGTAGTTATTCATATAGCCAGCGATTGCACCGTATAAAAAGGTACACAATGTAACAACCAAAGAGATTAGAGCAGCCAATTGCAAATGCTTAATCATTGTATTCTGCCTCGTGCAACTGTTGTGAACTGTCTGTCACCTCAACCCAGGAGCCAGAATCGTTAAAGTAGTAAAGGTTCCCTTTATCGGGTACACCCAATGTCATAGGAGCAAGAGTTTCGAAAAATTCGCGCTCATTAAAGCAATAGCGGATACTATCGACGACTTTGCAATCGATCCTGACCCATGAGTGATAGGCAAATAAAGCCAATAAACAAGTGGATGTGATTATGGTTATGGAACATAGCGATATGGCCAGAGGCTTAACGTTGTGAAGTTTACGCGGATTGGACCTTACGGTTAAATCTGGCGCCTCTTTAGTTACGGGAGTTACGGGTGACTCAGGAGGGAGATCGAACTTGTAACCAACTTTCGGCACAGTGACAATTTCTAACTCTGTTAAGCTCAACACCTTTCTTATATTCGCTATCGCAACAGGTAAAGAGTTAGGGCCAATTAATTCTGGTCGTCCCCACCCGGCAACAGTCAGATCATCTTTGGCTACAACTTGCCCTTGATTTTGGTACAAACATTTTAAAATAGCGCTTTCTGGATGGGTTAAAGTCATTGCCTTACCGTTTGCGAGGCGAATCTCTGAGGTCGACTCATCTTTAACCAATATACAGCTACCGATACGAATATGTGTGTCTGGCATAGTTTCTTCCATGTATCGAGTGGGTTTGGGGATGTAACATCGCACTCCTCAATTATTTTTATCATAGGTAACTATGACTAAGATTGTTACTTCTACTTGATCGCAAACAGAATTAGTGACTATCAATATAAGTATAAATTCTTTGTTTATTAACTAATTTATTATTAATAATAAACTTTAATGTTGAGAATGTTGTTTATTGTGGATGTTAGTTCTGCAATTGATTGAGGGGGAGCTAGTGTTCGTAATTCGAATTTTATTCCGATTGCAATGACTGATTCGCGACAAAGGAAGCGACCTTTGTTGTTCAAATTGGTATATAACCAATTAGCGTAAATTATGATATTTGGTTTGTTTCTGGGTCAACGGTGCCTAAATATCAACCGCGATATTTAACAACACCGGAGAGCAGGTATGCGCACAGTAAAAGGAAGCAATCTAACTAATGATTATGATATAGCCGATTCAAACCTTAACCAAAGTCGGTCTTTGGCCACGCCCAGAATCATTCAAGGTGCTAGCATGATTGCATGTATATGCATTGGTGCAGGTATGTTGGGACTGCCATCTGCTGGAGCAGGTGCATGGACACTCTGGTCGATACTACTGTTGGGTATTGCCATGGTTGCGATGTCAGCGAGTGGCTGCTGTTTACTCGAAGTACTGCAGACCTATGACAAACGAGTATCAATCGCCTCAATTACCAAAGATCTTCTAGGCCTTAAGGTCGCATTGGTCACTAACCTTGCCGTCTATTTTGTCGGTGGAGTGTTGCTTTATGCGTACACAACCTCGTCAGGTTTGATGATTGAGGAGTTTACTGGTCTAGACAGCCGATGGGCTTCAATTTTGTTCGTTGCCATTTGTTCATTATCAGTTTGGCATTCGTCTATATTAGTAAGCCGTATCTCGGTTGTGTTGATAGGTTTTGTCGTTATAAGCTTTTGCCTGATTGCCGGAGGACTGGTATTTGAGGTTGAACTCTCAACCTTGCTGGAATTGGACCTACCTATACCAGAGCAGGCACTCTACTCATTGTCGCTATTTCCAATCGCGCTAGCGTCATTCGGATACCATCATAATGTCTCTACAGTTCGTGATATTTACCAGAATGAGCATAAAGCACAATCGGCCATCATCGGTGGAACAATGCTTGCTTTCATCATGTATGTACTTTGGTTGGTTGCAGTATTCGGCAATGTACCGAGAGAGAGCTTTGTTGGGATAATACAGCAGGGAGGGAATGTAAACATCCTGTTGTCCGAACTGAGCAATTACGTGCAAAGTCCGATCATGAACAACGTCGTCACAGCGTTTACTGCATCGGCAATCCTTTCGAGTTTTATTTGTGTAGGGATGGGCGTGTTTGATTATCTGGCTGACCTGTTCAAGTTTGATGATAGTAAGCAAGGTAGGGCAAAGTCACTCGCCGTTACATTCTTGCCACCACTTTTTGCTTCACTTGTCATCCCCTTCGGATTTTTAGCTGCGCTCAATGTTGCGGCATCCGCTGCCGCTTTCTGGGCTTGCATCATTCCGGCATTATTAGTCATCAAGGCTAGATCAAAGAGAAAGACTCAGGGACAGATAGAAACTCGCTATAAAGTACCGGGAGGTAACTTAACACTATCGGGTATATTGATATTTGGTAGCGTGGTTATCTTTATTCATGTTTCCTCTTTTACGACCTTGATCCCTCAGTTCGGTATTAATTGAATATCGCAAACATAAAAAAGACCACACAGGGCTGTGTGGTCAATAAGCGGCGATAAATAAGGAGGCATCGTCGCATGTAGGACAAGAGTCAGCAAGAACCCAACGCCCGTAGACAGTATGCTGAACCCCACCAGACTCTTTCCTGTCGTTATATTTGTATCTTGTGAGGTTGAATAAAAGTAGTAAATATTAGTAATTAAATTTAATCAATGACTTAATAGAAAATAAATGACGTTTAATTACTCATCCATCCAGATGTGTTTCCAATACTATTCTCACGAGACATTGCATCCCACGTCTCCATTCGGATCGAAACTGTTTACCTAAATGACACTTCGATTGTTCTTTAAATGATTAACCGTGAGAACATCAGATGAATAACGAACAAAGCGCTTCAACCTTGGTCTCCCGCACATCAATTCACCCGCCAGAGCCGTTTCGAATTAGAGTGATTGAGCCTATTGACCGTATTTCGCCTTTAGAAAGAGAACGCGCCTTAAATGAGGCTGGACTCAATACATTGTTACTAGAAAGCAAAGACGTTTACATTGACTGCCTGACTGACAGTGGAACAGGCGCAGTCACACAATCAATGCAGGCAGCGATGTTAATGGGTGATGAAGCGTATGGTGGTAGCAGAAGTTTTACTAAGCTATCAGCAGCTGTCCAAGATATTTTTGACTACCAACTCACTATTCCGACCCACCAAGGGCGTGGGGCAGAGCAACTGTATGTGCCTAAGTTGATAGAGCTGAGAGAGAAGAAATTTGGTTTGCAACGTGACAAGATGACTGTTGTTTCCAACTTCTTTTTTGATACCACTCAGGCTCATTCACAGATCAACGGCTGTAACATTGTTAATGCACCTGTAGAGGAAGCATTTGATACCAATAAGTCGGCGAGCTTTAAAGGTGATTTTGATCTCGAGATCCTTCAGAGCACGATTGAGGCGGTAGGGGCGCAGCACATTCCTTATATAGTGGTAACGATCACTTGTAACTCGGTGGGTGGTCAGCCAGTCTCGATGTCCAACTTAAGACAGGTTTACGCGATTGCCCAAGAATACGAAATCCCTGTCGTGATTGACTGTGCCAGATTTGCTGAGAATGCCTATTTTATTCAACAGCGAGAAGAGGGGTACGAGTACGAGTCGATACAAGAGATCACTAAAGAGATGTTCAGCTATGGCGATCTTTTCTCAATGTCAGCGAAAAAGGATGCCATGGTCCCAATCGGCGGGATTCTAAGTTTTCGAACACATGAGTACTTTGAGGTATTCAGAGAATGCCAGAACTTGTGTGTTGTACTAGAAGGGTTTCCTACATACGGAGGCCTTGAAGGTGGAGCAATGGAGCGGCTTGCCGTTGGTTTATACGAAGCAATGAGACAAGAGTGGTTAGATTATCGTATTCGTCAGGTCAGATATCTGGTTGAAGGATTGAGAAAGATAGGTATCCCATGTCAACAGCCCGGCGGCCATGCTGCATTCGTAGATGCAGGTAAGTTACTCCCTCATATCCCAGCAGAGAACTTCCCGGGGGTCGCATTGGCAAACGAGCTTTATTTGGTCGCTGGGATAAGAACACCGGAAATAGGGTCGTTACTGATAGGACGCAACGCCAAAACCGGTGAACAAATACCGTGTCCTACGGAATTATTACGAATTACTTTGCCGAGAGCGACCTATACCCAGTCACATATGGACTACATTATTCAGGCGTTTCGACTGATAAAAGATAATGTAGATAAAATAAAGGGGGTGCGGTTTACCTATGAGCCGCCAGTGTTAAGGCACTTCAATGCCAGATTTGCTAATGTGGAATAACAACAAAGGCGCTCAATTGAGCGCCTTTGTTTTATCTGTCGAAAGTAACTTGTGATTACTTCTTACGGCAGTATTCAGCGATAACGTACATAGACTGGCCGCCATTCGCTTTACCAGAAACAAGCTTAGGATCGTCGCCGATGCTGATGCCACGGATAACCGTACCTTGCTTGATTACCTGGTTCGTACCTTTAACTGGCAGGTCTTTGATAACCGTTACGTCGTCACCTTTTTTAAGTTCAACGCCGTTGCAATCAAGAGGTTTGTCATCAGCAGACATACCCGTCATCGCCCAGTTCATTTGCTCTTCTTCCATGTACATCATGTCTAGCGCATCTTGCGCCCAGCTTTCAGTATTCAGGCGAGTAAGTTGACGCCAAGCGGTAACTTGTACTGCAGGTACCTGACTCCACATGCTGTCGTTCAGACAACGCCAGTGGTTAATGTCTTTAGGTTCGTCGATTTCACCCAGACATTTGTCACAGACCATGATGCCGTAATCTACTGTCACATGGCTGTGCGGAGGAACAGCGTATGCCGTTAGTGGCGCGTCAGCAGCACATAGTTCACATTTCGATTGGCAGCGTTCTAGCATAGTAGCTTCAGAAGACATAATGGACTCACATATATTAGGTGTTAATAACGCGGCTATTATGCACTTTATCCATCGAAATGAAAGGGCTATTAATGAGAGCAAAGGTTTTCCTTAAATAAAATTGCTCAGTTCTGACTTTTGTAATCATTCAAGTAACAAAGTAAGCCACTTCAATAGCTTAATGAGTGTGACAATGTCACACTGTTATCAATTTCTTTACCTCTATAGTCACTATAGGCATAATCGACCGCGTCTTTATATCAAATTAATAGGTCACGGAAGTTGGAATTACTATCCATTGATTTCTTAGGGAAACCACTTCGCCTTGAAGGTTCTATGGCAGGGTGGCAACAATTGTTCTGGAACAACCAGTTAGTCTCACAATTAGATGCAGATTCTGAACGCGGGGCAGAGACGCAACACCAGTTCACTCTTATGAATGGTGAGCAGGCTCTTGAGTGTAAGCTAGAGACGAAGCTGGAATGGCAGCCGTTTATACTTGATTACCAGGCAAGTATTAATGGTGAGATCATTGCTCAGGGTAATCGAGACACCAAAGACATCGAGCAACAAGTCCCTCATACACCGCCGACACCAGAAAGGCGTTTCAGCCTGATTGGTTTACTGTCACTGGGCATGAAAGCGTTAAAAAGTGCCAAACTGATTAAGGTGGTGCTGGCTTCAGCGAGTCTGGCGGCATACTCGTGGCTGTTTTCGTTTCAATTTGCGCTAGCACTGATCGCGTGTCTGGTATTTCACGAGTATGGCCATGTAAAAGCGATGAAATACTTTGGCATGAAAACCAAAGGTATCTATCTGGTGCCATTCTTGGGTGGCTTAGCGCTGAGTGACGAGAAGATAAACACTCGTTGGCAAGACGTTGTTATCTCAATCATGGGGCCGATGTTTGGTCTGGTTTTATCGCTAGTACTACTCGTGATCTACTTGATCACAGGGGAGATGTTCTTTGCCGGACTGGCGGTATTCAACGCTTTCTTGAATCTATTTAACTTACTGCCGATTTTGCCACTCGATGGCGGACACGTATTGAAAAGCATCAGTTTCTCAATGAACAGCATCGCCGGTATTATTCTATGTACAGCCGCGGCGGCTGGTGGCGTGGTATTAAGCTACTCACTTGGCCTGACTCTATTCGGCTTCCTGCTCATCATGGGTATGTTAGAGATCGTATTTGAGTGGCGTGGTCGTCACCACAGCCATTTACTTCCTCTTGACCGCTACGGTCAGATTGTCTCTGCAGTCTGGTACGTAGGATTGGTGGCAGGACTTATCGGAATAATCTGGTTCTTTGCGTCTACCGGCGATCAGCTACTTCAGTTACCGTTATTAATACTTGGTACATAATTACGAAAAAGGGAGCATGAGGCTCCCTTTTTTATCTGCTAGGAACAGTTTGCCCGTTTGACCGAGTAATTAGGCAGGGTCTTTATCTTGGCTGAAAGATCCTGGATACGAGTACTGTGCGATGGGTGAGTAGAGAGCAGCTCTGGAGGCTGGCTACCACCGGAAGCTTTAGCCATGTTCTTCCAAAGGTCGATGCTTTGATTTGGATCGAAGCCAGACTTCGCCATTAGCTCTAATCCAACTAAGTCCGCCTCTGATTCCTGAGTTCGGCCATAGGGCATCAATACCCCGTACTGAACACCTAAGCCAAGCGCTGCCATAGTGGCTTGACGATATTGTGCGTAATCCGATGAACCTAATGCAATACTGGTGATCTGTAAGCCAGCGTTGGCAATCTGTGATTGAGAAAGACGCTCGTTACTATGGTCTGCTAATACGTGGGCGATCTCATGTCCGATAACCGTTGCTAACTGATCCTGATTGACTGCGACGTCAAGCAATCCGGTATAAACCCCAATCTTTCCACCTGGCAGGGCGAAGGCATTGACCTGCTTACTATCAAAGACAACCACTTCCCAGTCAGTAAAACCGGGCTGTTTTGGTACATGTTGAGTGATTGCTTTGGTGACACATTGAACGTAGGTGTTGGTTTTAGCGTCTTTACTCACCGTCTGTTGTTGTTTCATCTGCTCGAATGATTGAGCACCGAGAGAGCTCATGTCCTGATCAGAAAACAGCAGTAATTGATTACGACCTGTTGGAGAGGAAGTACAGGCAACAGCGGCTAAAGCTGCAGCAAGTGTTGAAATTTTTAACCACGTTCGCATCGAATTCTCCATTTCAAACGCAATATACAATTGGTAAATCATACCATTAGGGTACAATCCTTGTTAACCATAGTTCAAAGCGGAATTAATAATGAGTATTTGGAAACAGCCGATCGATCTAGAGCTTCTTAACCACACATCAAAAAACACTTTGATAGAGCACCTCAATATTATTTATACCGACTTTGGTGATGACTTTATCTCAGCGACCATGCCGGTGTGCTCGTTTACCCATCAGCCGCTTGGCATGTTGCATGGCGGAGCATCAGTTGTACTGGCTGAAACGCTTGGTTCTGTCGCGGCTAACTTCTGTGTGCCAAAAGGGAGCTACTGCGTAGGTCTGGATATCAATGCGAATCATGTTCGCTCGATGCGCAGTGGTCACGTTGTTGGTACTGCAAAGCCAATACATCTGGGTGTCTCAACACAGGTATGGCAGATCAACATAACTGATGACCGCGAACGACTTGTTTGTACCAGCCGTTTAACCATCGCAGTTAAAAATAAACGTAAGCCATCAGCCGAAAGTGTAGGTAAAGAGCAATGATGATCCCTTTCAGTAGTGGTAAAATTATCGCCACCGCCTTTGAAGTAGTGGTAAAACTCGAAGGTTCACATATGGTTACCTTGCAAGCGCAGAATGACGCGATTACGTTAATCGGGCGTGGAGCTAACGTTATATCAGCCAATGGCAGTGAAACAAAGTGGTCAGTTAAGCTTGATAACGAACAACAATTAATCGAGTTATCACAGCAAATTAGCGGCGAGATACAATAATCGAATTATCACTTGATCCTTTAATGCTAAATGGGGAAACTCGTTGTTAGATTAATAATGACGAGTTTTCCTCTTTATGAGTAGCCCGAGACTAAGAGTCCAATTTGAAACCCTGTTTGAACACTATAAAGGCCAGGACTGTGGTGTTCAGCTTGAAGAAATCACCGAGATCTTATTCTGTACCAGACGTAATGCCCGTATCGTCCTTAACAAGATGGAAGAGGAAGGCTGGCTAGAATGGCACCCCGCACCAGGGCGAGGCAAGTTATCTCAGTTGATCTTTAAACGTAGCCGGGCCGATGTTAGCGAAAACCTTGCTCGACGCTACTTAGAAGAGGGAAAGATCGGTCAGGCGCTCAAAGTGCTAGACCACGACAGTGCAAAGCTTGCTCAAGTGGTTGAAAGCTATCTTGGTATTGTTCACCAGGAAGGGCAACAAGTTGTGCGTCTTCCTTATTACCGTCCGCTTACCACACTCAACCCTAGCGTCCCAATGCGCCGTTCAGAGCTCCATATCGCGCAGCAAATCTTTAGTGGTTTGACCCAAATTGACGAATCAGAGCAGTTACAGCCAGATCTAGCCCACACATGGGAGATGTTATCGCCGACTCATTGGCGTTTCTATATCCGTCCGAGTGTTCGCTTTCACAATGGCGATCTACTTACGATGCAAAACATCATCGACTGCCTCAACGCGCTCAGAAGCAAAAATCTCTACTCACATTTCGATCGCATAGAGTCACCAGGGCACTTAGTCGTCGATATACATCTCACACAAAGCGATTACCAGTTGCCGCTACTGCTATCGGAGTCGTGCGCCAAAATCATTTTACCTCCTGAAAGTAGGGCGGATGACTTTGATATGTTCCCGATTGGAACTGGGCCTTACAAAGTCGTTCAGAACGATAACAAACGCTTGGTACTTAAAGCGTTTGACGGCTATTTTGGCTTTAGACCTCTACTTGATCGTGTTGAAGTCTGGGTTATCGATGAAGCGCACTCTTCAATGGTATTTCCAAGTCTGTCAAAGCCAATTAAGCCGGATGTCGCCAACTATGGAGATGAAGTCGAGCTCGACCCGGGCTGCACCTTGTTGTTGCTTAACCGTAAAAATGGCTTAGCAGTAAGTGATGAATGGGCGAGTTACTTCAGTCATAGGCTCAACACGCTCAACCTGTTCCAGCAGTTACCACAAGACAAGATTGTTGAGTTAGGCGTTTTGCCGGCTCACGGATTAAAGCCAGGTTGGTATCACCACACCAGACAGGGGTATACCTCACCGCCCTCATACCGAACCGTGACAATCGCTTACCATGCGCAGCACCCAATGTTTCCAACTCTGGTTAAATGTATCGAAGCGATCCTTAAACAAGACGGTTTGAGCGTAAACCTGATCAAATACGATATTACGGTTGAAGACACTACAGAAGTTGATATCTGGATAAAACCAATGGGAATTGCGACCAATCGTGACGATGCATTGGCTGGTTGGTTGCTCAACTACAGTGATATTGAGGCCCTAAGCATTAGCGAAGATTTCGAATATTGGACTAAAGTCGTAAAAGAGTGGCAAGCAGCAGAAAATGCTAGTTTTCCTGCCTTAGAAATCGGTAAATCACTGGTAGAAAGAATGCAATTGATTCCGATGTTCCATTGCTGGCTCGGAGTAAGTAAAGATCAATGTGGTTCGCTGCAAAACGCCAAATGCAACGCTCTTGGTTGGTTTGACTTTAGCAAAGTGTGGGTCAAACCTGCTTTGGATCTCACTTTCGAGCAAAAGGAAGAGTAATTAGTTTGGCAAAACCTAATAAAAAACAGCCCTCTAAAACAGTTAACGTATTCTGTGCCAAATGTAAGTATCAGCTACTTAAATACCGTAAAGGGGGCAAAGGCGCATTAGTTAAATGCTTTAAAGAGCGAATTGTTGAGGATTACACTGAAAAACCCTGTTTTTGTCCGGGTTGTGGCTGTGAGTTTGCGAGGGATACATTAGTCCGAGGTACGCCAGCATTTAAGATTATCGGCGGTAAAGTCACTATGAAGTAGGGCTCAATCAGCATAATCTTTTAACATATTTGTCAGTGTGATTATTTACCGAAACTGTTTAAAACGGGCGGAAAAACGCTGATTTTGATCTGAGTCGATAAAAAACGTAAAAATCTCGTTAAGAGCTATCATTGTTTTGTAAAGGTGTTAGAATAGCCGCAGTTTCGATTCGGTTTTTCCAACTTTACATTAGGGGTTTACAATGGAGTTAGGTCTCATCATCACTTTCATCGTTGCAGCGGCTGTAATGGTTAAGAAAGAGATGGCAAGCGCAAAATAATCGGTTTATTCATTCCAATTTCTCATTTCTTTTTTGAATGAACCACAAAAAGCTCCTTATTAGGGGCTTTTTTAGTTTCTGGCCTTTCTAATCTCAATTCTTCTAGCCAAGTGAGTAAGATATAGTCTTTACAATTTTTACTAATGAAAGTGATAGTAATTATCATTTACATTCGTATAATGTTGAGCGCGAAAACTATAATTCAACTAGAGAAATTACGGATAATGAAAGTCAACTTCAGCCTTGTAGCATCAGCAGTGGTGCTCGCTCTCTCAACAAACTCTGTCCACGCTCAGGACGTAACCACATTTGATGAGGTCGTCGTATCAGCATCACTTGCAGAAAAAACACAGCAGGATAAGACACGCTCAATTGAAACTATTGACCACCAGCAATTGGAAGAAATGCAAGTCAATTCCGTTGCTGAGACCGTTAAGTATCAACCTAACCTGACTACGGTTGGCGCTAATGTCGCAGGTAACCAGTCGGTGAATATTCGTGGTTTAGGTGACAATAAAGTTCTGCAAGTTATCGATGGCACGCGACAGAATATCCAGTATGGCCACCGCCCAACCTACTTTTTAGATCCCGCTCTTTTGGGCAGCGTGGAAGTCATTAAAGGCCCTATCAGTGCTCTATACGGCTCTGGTGCCATCGGTGGTGTCGTCATTCAAAACACGCTAACCGCTGATGATCTTATCGAAGATCAGGGGCTGGGTGGTCGTATCAAACTTGGTTATCAGGATAACGGAGACGTCTGGACCAACTCTGCCGCATTGGCGACGAAACAGGACGATGTCGACTGGATTCTTGCAGGTAGTTACACCGATTCAGGTGATATGAAGCAGGGTAATGGGGACACTCTTTACGGAACTAAAGCGGAAAACCTGACAGGTCTTGCCAAAGTAAACTGGCAGGTGAATGATGAACATAAACTTGGCCTGAGTTTAAGGTACGCTGATCTTGATGGTCGACCACCGGTAGTGGGAGACTCTAGTGGTCAGATTAACGATCCTGACAAACTGATCTCTCGTAAAGTTAAAGATTCTTCTGCTGCGCTTAAGTACGCCTACAACCCTCAGTCTGAGCTAATCAACCTAGAGTCTTCGTTATATAAGAACAGCTCAAAAATTACGGAACGTGACCCTTCTTACAGTGATGATGATTTATCACAAATAGAGACAGTCGGATTTAACCTGAATAACCAGTCTCAGATAGGCAAATGGCAGGTGCTAACGGGGTTAGATGCGTATCAGGATCAACTGGACGCAACTCGTGCGGTATCGACGTCCGGACGACCAGATCTTCCTAAAGATGCTGAAACAAGTAACGTCGGTGCATTTGCTTATATTAACTATGACCTGCTTCCATCCTTAGCTCTTGATGCAGGGGTTCGATACGATCGCTTCGAATCAAAAGCGCAAGGCTACGATAAAAACACCAAAGATTCTGTGTCACCGTCGGTTGGTCTTGCGTGGCAAGCGCAAACATGGATGCTGTGGTCACTTCGCTATGACGAAGCATTCAGAGCGCCGAGTACGTCTGAGCTTTACACCTCGGGTACGCACTTTACTATGTTCCCAGGTGCATCGAACGAATTTGTTGCTAATCCGGAATTAAACCCCGAGAAGTCACACAACGTCGAGCTTAAAGGTCAGTTCGATTTTGATAATGTGTTTACCGAAGACAAGCTCTCATTCACAGCGGCAGCATTCCGCAATAAAGTTGAAGATCTGATCAACCTCGATGTTACGACTCTTAGCGCTGCCGATATGATGTCTTGTGTCATGGCGAGCGGCTTTGCCTGTGGTGGTACAAGTACTTCTAAAAACATCGATAACGCCCTAATTGAAGGCTTTGAGTTAAGCGCGAATTATTCAGTTGCGACGTTGGATCTGGGTCTATCTTACGGACAGACGCGTGGTAAAGATGACGATACTCAAGAGTGGCTATCTTCAATGCCAGCGGATAAGTGGGTCGCGAGCGTAGAGTACGGCTTATGGGATTACGATACTAAGCTGGGTACCAAGGCTACCTTTGTTGCCGATCAGGAGCGTCTGCCGACTGATGATACGACAGGTCCTTACGATGACTACACTTTAGTTGATCTTTACGTTACTTGGGAGCCAAGCGAAAAGCTAACCGGTTTAAAGGTTGACTTCTCAGTGATTAACGCAACGGATGAGAACTACCGTCAAGCCTGGACACAGGTATACAACCCGGGTCGTTCATTCCGAATTGCGGGCCAATATAACTTCTAATCCCTCTAAACTAATCACAGCCACCTCTAGTAGGTGGCTTTTTTTGTATAAATGCGCATACTAGGATCCAAAGAGCCCCTGTATTGCGCATGATTTGCCAATACCCCGATTAAAGGCGACAAGAAAAACATGCAAAGCCCAATTACGCTTGAAGCGCTCCATATTTTAGATGCAATTGAAAGACGGGGTAGCTTTGCTGCGGCAGCCAATGAGCTAGACCGAGCTCCCTCATCGCTCAGTTATCAGATTCAGAAGATAGAACAAGATCTCGATATCATGATTTTTGACCGTTCTGGTCATAAAGCTAACTTTACCGAAGCGGGTAAATTGATCCTTGAGAGAGGCAGAGCGATCCTCGCTGCAACCGAAAAGCTTGTTAATGATGCCAGTGTATTAGCCAATGGCTGGGAACTGGACATTACCTTAGCGTATGACGGAATCATTCCGGTCAATAATTTCTTCCAGATGGTCAATGACCTTGGTAACGTGAGTTCAACTCGCGTCAAGCTGCAGGAAGAGATTCTGGCTGGATGCTGGGAGTCGTTAAACACTGGTCGTGCAGACTTACTGGTTTGTCCTAAGCTGGACACACTACCGCAAGACGTAAAAGCGGAAGTGATCGGTAATATGGAGATGGTGTGGGTTGCGGCTCCCGATCATTACGTTCACAAGCGTAGCGGAAAGTTTGACGAGCAAGCGCGTGAAAAGTACCGAATCATCGCTATTGCTGATACGGCTCGGGAACAACCCGCCATCACAGTCAACATTACCCAGCGCCAGCCAAGACTGACGGTGACCAATTTTGCAGCGAAAGTAGATGCGCTAAAAATAGGCTTGGGTATTGGTACACTTCCAAAAGCGTTAGCGACTGACCTGATTGAACAGGGCGCTTTAAAAGCGATAACGGATGTCGACTCGCAATCGATCGATATTATTCTTGCCTGGAAGCGCAACAAAATCGGTGAAGCGAAATCATGGTGTATTCAGTACTTAATGAAAAACTGGAAAGCCAACGCCAAAGTATAAGAAAGGGAGCTTAAATGCTCCCTTTTGTTATTCGTTAAGAGGTAACACCATATCAGCGGTACCGTCCTCAAACTGTACATCGAGCTTAAAGCCCAGTTTCTGCGCTAACATCAACATCCCTCGGTTAGTCGGCATTGTCATACCTGACATTTGCTTGGTGCCTTTATTACGGCAATACTCGATTACCTTGGTCATTAACACTTTACCTAAACCGTTACCTTTCAAATCGGATCGAATCAGGATAGCGAACTCAGCATCGGTGTTTTCCGGATTAATCAGCGCGCGCGAAACACCAATAATAGGGCAACCTTCCCGCGACTGACTGACGGCGACAAACGCCATCTCACGGTCATAATCGATCTGAGTTAAGTTAGCTAACGCTTCATGGTTAAATTCACCGACGTCGCTAAAGAAGCGCTTATACAGATCTTCTTTGGACACATTATTGATGAAGTCCGCATGATGAGGTTCATCTTCAGGCAGAATAGGCCTTAGCAGAACTTCTTCGCCATCTTTGAGAGTTATTAACTGTTCGGACTCGACAGGATAAGGGCGGATAGCCAGTCTCTCCTGAGCATCTCCCTCATAACGTTCAAGGATTAAATCTGCATCGAGGATAGTAAACTGGGAACCGTTAGCGAGTACTGGATGGATATCCAGTTCGTATACCTGAGGGCAATCAACCACCATTTGCGAGATTCTGACCAGCAACTCAGATAAGCCGTGAATGTCCATCGGCTCGGGTAGTTTCTGTGGCCGAATCTTACCGTTCTTGATTGCACGGATGATCAGATACCGAGCGAGTGCCATATTGAGTGGCGGTAGTGCTGAAGCCGCATCAATCGATTCATCCCATTCAGAACCGCCCTGACCGAGTAGAATGACAGGGCCAAAGGTATCGTCAGTTTTGACCTTGATACGGATCTCTTCACCGCCTGCAAGCTTGGCCATACCTTGAACCAACAGACCATGGATGTTAGCGGAAGGATAGGAGAGCTTAGTTCGATCTAATATCGCCTCGGCGGCACTTGCTACCTCAGTGCTATTACGCAGGTTAAGCATCACCCCCTGAACGTCAGACTTGTGGGCAATGTCCGGAGAGCGGAGTTTTACCGCCACTGGGTAGCCAATCTGCTCGGCAACATGAACCGCTTCACTCGTATCGGAAGCAATCCAGGTCGGCAGTACGTTAAAGTTAAAGTGGCGTAAAAATGGTCCAATCTGGTGGGTATCTAAAGATACTGTTTGTTTATCCAGTAGTTTCTCTTCAATCCATTTTTTCGCTTCATTTATCTCTGTTACATGAACTTGCTCGGCAGTCGTTGGGGTCTCCATTAACTGTTTCTGGTTACGTCGGTACTCGACCAAGTGCATGAACGCGACGACTGCACTCTCTGGAGTACGATAGGTAGGAATCCCTGCTTGAGTGAAGATATCTCGTGCTGGCTTAGCAGTCAGTTCACCAGACCAGTTAGTCAGGAAATTAAACCTTCTGTGTCTAGGGTGGGACTTAATCGCTTCAACAATCGCTAAAGCGGTCTGCTCAGAATGCGCTACAGCAGACGGACTGTGCATAATAAGAATAGCGTCGGCACAATCTGTATCCATCAACGCCTTTAATGTATCAACGTATCGCGTGTGGTCAGCATCGCCAACCATGTCTATCGGATTATTGTGGCTCCAACTGGCAGGTAGGATCCCACTGAGTGTATCAATTGTCTCTTCGGATAACTGAGCGAGTTGACCGCCTCGTTCGAGAAGGGTATCAACGGCCATAATCGCAGGACCACCGCCATTAGTGATGATAGCTAAACGTTCACCGCGCAAAGGTACTGAGTGGGTAAGTGTTTCTACCGCGGCAAACAGTTCATGTGAGTTATTAACACGTAGCATACCGGTACGTCTGATGGCTGAATCGTAAATGATATCGAGGGTATCATCGCCACCTGTATGTGCTCGTGCTGCGATCCGTCCTGCCGAAGTACGCCCGCCTTTCAATACCAATATTCGGCGGTTACGTGAAGCAGCTCGGGCAGCGGACATAAAGCGCCGCGCGTCTTTGATGGTATCGACATACAGCAAAATAGCTTCGGTATGAGAATCGGTACTTAGGTGATCGAGCAGCGAGGCAAAATCGATATCCAGGGCGTTACCGAGAGAGATAAAAGCGGAAAAACCGATATTCTTATCATTGGCCCAATCGAGGATGGTGGTACACATTGCCGCCGACTGGGAAATAAATGCGATTTTACCTTTCTTCGCTGTAACGGGAGAGAAGGAGGCGTTGAAATTCGCCCAAGGTAGAATCAAGCCAAGTGTATTGGGTCCGAGGATACGCATGCCGCTCTGTTTGGCGATGTCTAGACAGGCATCCTGGATGCTTTGCCCTTCATCATTGGCGAAGTGCATATCGGCAGACAGAACAATAACGGTTTTGACCTGTTTGTCTGCTAACTGTTCAAACAAGCGCTGATTATATTTAGCGTGAGTACATAAGATAGCGACATCAGGAACAATAGGTAGGTTTTCAATCGAAGGATAGGCGAGTACACCGCATACTGAAGAGTACTTTGGCGTAACCGGCATAATTGCCCCTTCAAAGCCACCATGTAGAAGATTTTTCATCACAATATTGCCGGCACGCATCGGTTTAGTCGATGCACCTATCACGGCAACAGAACGAGGTTTCAAAAGATGATTCAAGTGACTCATTACGATGCTCCAATACGGGCGATGAGCCTAATCGTATCTAACCTGAATACGGATTGCTTGATGGATTTGGTGTTGTTTTAATCAGATCACTGCTGTTCCAGCTCAGTTTGTGTCTTGTGTCACAGACTATTGATATATAATTAGAATGTTGGGTTGATTCTCAACGTATCTAACGGCATGATTTACAGTAATTTCTAGTTAAGGCATTTGAAAATTTCATGAAAAAAATTGCGATTGTTGGCTTATCAATGGTGCTTTCTGCATGTGTATCGAACAAATACGTTACTGACGTGAGTTCAGAAAGCTATCGTGAGGATTACAAAGCAGCGAAGGTTGAACAACCCGTTGTAACACAGCAAGGAACAACGAGCGGCATTTCTGAAAGCAATGTTGTGGCTATGGAAAAGCCAGTGGTTCAAACGCAACCACAAGCTAAGCCTGCCGTAGCAATTATTCCACCGACAGCAAAACAAAAATCAATGAATCCTCGTTACGGATTCACGATTCAGGTTGTTGCGGTTGGTTCTCAAACAAAAGTAGACCACTTTGCGCGTAAACTACCTCGTGACAACCAGCCTATCTGGGAAAACTACAAAGTCGTTAATGGCACTAAGTGGTACACGGTACTTTACGGTGATTACGCGACACGCACTGATGCAAAAGCTGCGATTGCTGAACTACCAGCTGAGTTCCGCTCACTTCAGCCATTCGTTAAGAGCATTGATGCAATTAAGAACTCGCAATACCCAACGCTGAACAAACTTAACTAAAGAAAGGGGCGCTTAGCCCCTTTTTTTACGCTTAATTAATGGCCATTCAAACGGTTTAACCCAATTTTGACCGCTAAAGCCGTGTAAGTTTGGGTAGTTTTTATTATCATGGCTTCACCAATCCCTCTGTTGTATCACGGAAAGATCTATTAAATGACTCATACGACAATTCTTCTTCTTTGTGGTGGCGGCTCTTCTGAGCACGAAGTGTCACTAGTTTCGGCAAACTTTCTTCAATCTCAATTAGAACTGACTTCTGATTTTAATGTCATTCGTGTCGAGATGAAAACAGACGGATGGTACACAGATAAAGGTGAGCTGGCTTATCTGGATACCAACTCCGGTACTCTTAATACTGATAAGGAGTCGGTAAAACTCGACTTTATCGTCCCTTGTATTCACGGTTTCCCTGGTGAAACGGGTGATATTCAATCAATGTTAGAATTAGCGGGTATCCCATACTTGGGGTGTGGCCCGGAAGCGAGCACCAATAGTTTTAACAAAATCACATCTAAGCTATGGTATGACGCGCTAGGTATTCCAAATACTCCTTATATCTTCCTTTCTGAAAACGATCAGCATGCTTACCAAACGAGTAAAGAAGCGTTTGAAAAATGGGGAAGTGTGTTTGTAAAAGCCGCACGTCAGGGATCTTCGGTTGGTTGTTACAAGGTAACGGATGTTGAGCAGTTGCAGCAAGCACTGAACGATGCTTTCGGTTACTCTGATCAAGTGTTAGTTGAACAAGCCGTTAAACCGCGTGAGCTAGAAGTTGCAGCTTATCAATATCAGGGTGAATTGCATATTTCTAAGCCTGGTGAAGTGATCGCACCGGAAGATGCTTTCTATAGTTACGAAGAGAAGTACAGTGCTTCGAGTCATTCTAAGACAGAAGTAGAGGCTTCTAATCTGACTGAGCAACAACTAGAAATTATTCGCACCAGTTCAGAAAAAGTGTTTACTCAAATGAGGCTGAGACACTTGTCTCGCATTGATTTCTTCCTTACACCGGAAGGTAACATCTACCTTAACGAAGTGAATACCTTCCCGGGAATGACACCGATTTCAATGTTCCCTAAGATGCTAGAAAACAACGGCCACAAGTTCTCTGAATTCCTGGCTGATTGTGTACGTAGCTCGCTCTAATTCCATGGTTTAAAGCTTTTAAACGCTAACCTTTCTGCTGCTGCTTGTGTCCTATTACCTATATATTGATAGGGCATAGCAGCGCTTTGCCAACGACCAAAGTGTTGAATATCCTTCACTTTTACGCCTTTCTCTGCCATTTCCGCAACGGCTCCCACACGCAAAGACTGCCCGGAAAACTTGAGGTCTAATCCTAGTTTGTCACTCGCCGCTCTTAAAATACGATAAATAGAAGAATCATCGAGTGGCGATGAATTTAGGTTGCCATGTTTATCGATAGCACTAAATAGAGCGCCATGATCGGTTCCGCGATACGCCAACCATCGATTCAGGCACAGCGTAGCCTGTTCTGACAAAGGATATTGGTTTTGACCCAAACAGATCGAGATCACTCCGTTGTTATCAACCAGAGACTGGTAATCGAGCTTTTTTAGTTCGGAACGTTTGAGCATGCACTCGAACATCAAGAAATAAATAGCTAGATTGCGCACGTTTGTTAGCTGAGGAGAATTGGCAAGTTTCTCGGTCAGCAGCTCTAAGTGAGCGCGAGTAAAAGCCGTAGTAGATTTTGCGTCTTGCTTTTTAACGATGCGCAATTGAGAAAGAACGGTTCTTACCGCGACGCTAGAAGTAGGGTCGATACCCGTTAATATTTTATGGATACGGCTTATGGTTACCGTGTAACGCTTTAGGGTGGCAAGTTTGCGGTGCTGGGATTCTTTTTCAAGAAACAACCTCACTGCAGCAGCGGATGCTGGCAGGGGCATAACATGTTTTTTTTGACAGAATTCGACAAACAGATTCCAGTCTTTGCGTAATGCTAGCAGCGAGTTACGTGCATAAGCACCGTCAGTCAAAAAGTCGACGTCTTCTAAACTGACAGGAGATAAGAACGTATTAGTAAGACTTTTTTTAAGTGCTTCATCTGTGATGACGCGAACATTTTTTCTCATTGTTACGCACTATAACTATTAATATTATACTAAATATACTTGAAAATGAGCAATTTACAATTATTATTAAACTAACTGTATACCAAAGATAATAACTAATATGGCTGCTGCAACTTATCGGGGCTTTACGCTCAAAACCGCTGGAAACTCTACAGAAGTTTGGCAAGTACAAATCAAGAATCACGTGTTGTCTGGAAGTATGGCCGCAGTAAAAAAGAGCATTGACTGGTTCTGTGATACTGCAACCATCATTGATCCAAAAGAGTTTAGCTCTTTGGCGGCCAAGAAGGCAGAATCATCAGGTCAACCGGCCCAAGAAAATTTCCATGGTTATACCATCAAAAATGACACTGGAGAGGCAAACAGCTGGTATTGCTTCTTTAATGGAAGGCTGATAAAAGGTGGAAAACTTGCTATTCAGAAGCATATAGAGGCATACTTGGTCGCTAAACAGAAAGCTGAACAGCAACAGAAGAAGTAGATGTATGACTCTTGTATATAGTACTGACGTAGGTCGTATCAAACCTGAAGAACAAAAGCCTATGCGCGAAAAAGGCGACGGTATTGTGCGTATTGAACGCCAAACTAAAGGTCGTAAAGGCAAAGGTGTTTCGATCGTTACTGGTCTCGATTTAGACGACGCGCCGCTAAAACTGCTAGCCGCTGAATTGAAAAAAGTGTGTGGCTGCGGTGGCTCAGTTAAAGATGGAAAAATCGAAATTCAAGGCGATGCAAGAGACAAGATCAAAGCGCACCTTGAAAAGAAAGGCCACACAGTTAAGTTAGCTGGTGGTTAAGGTTAAGTCACTGAGTCGTTTCTTCAAAGCAGGGCTGATTCGTTGCTCTGCTTTTTTAAAAGCACACCTGGTAAATAATCCTCCTAAGTTTTACGCTCATCCATTTAAAAATCATAACGCTAATAATCAGTCAGTGAATCTTTGATTATCTTACTGATTATTAGGTATTTTATGGTAAATCAATTATGTTGAATGCAATTAGCCTAAGAAACGGGAGAAGTACAGAAAAGGGCGCACAGACCTCGTTAATTGGATATCTTATTTAACATAACGTACATAATACGCACTAAGGTTGTTGGAGCAATTTAGTAATGTCCGGTTTTAGCCACTTTAAAATGTCCTCCTAAGATTATCAATATTGTTTGCTTTTGAGGCTTTAACCGATGTTGATTACGATGAGTGAAAAAGATATTTATCGATTTAAGGTTTTGTCTGACGTCCGTGAAAAGCGATTACGTCAAGTTGATGCTGCAGCTATTCTAAATGTGTCTGCTCGTCATATCCGGCGCTTACTCAATCGATTTTCCACTTTAGGAGCTCAAAGTCTCGCACACGCTGCTCGTGGTCGTCCTAGTAACCGGCGTTACTCTGAAGATTTTAAAGCTGAAATACTAAAGATCATTCACAACTACTATTCTGATTTCTCACCAACGCTCGCTCTAGAGAAACTCTCAGAACAACACAACCTCGCTGTATCTAAAGAGACTCTACGTCAATGGATGATTCATTCACGCCCTGGGCATTCGCCGCCATTTTTGGTGCGCGCTACAATGTCTGAGAACGGGATAACATAGTGACCAGGTGTATGGTCGCGGCGCTTATAGCGTTCCAGCATGAGCAGTTCGCTTCCGGTCAGGACATAGATCTCTTCAGCGTTTAGCGTGATAGATACACGTTCTAAATCGGTCGCTTCTGCGTTGGTTTCGAGGATTAGCTCATGGTAAGTCGGGCCGAAAGGAATCGGTAACGTGCCCTTTTGTCCCCAGGCTGCGCCCACCATTGAGTTAAGTTTGATTGGTTTTACTGACATGCTGCCCCCTTAGAACCATATTCTGACAAAAGCCCTGCTCTACGTTGTCGACGCCATCCCTAACCAGAAGATACTCGGCAATCGGTTTTCCGATTGCCTGCTTGTTCACCTTGGCTGATTTGAGTCCGGTGATGGTTTTAACGTCCAGGCCGCGGCGTTCTGCTATCCATTTGGCGTCGTTGGCCGTGTTCATGGCGCCAATCCACCAAATGCTTGATTGGTCGGTGACGGTTTTCGGTACTTCCTGGCCTTTTTGAAATACGGAATGAATGACCAGACCGTACTGACGGCCGCCGCGTAATAGTTCCCCTGCTTTGCCCTTGAGTTTGCCGTTGGTTTCAACACATGACGCAAGTTCTTCGATCACAACATTTAGTAATGGTGCCTGGCCGTTGCCGACCGCCCAAACAACGGACGCGAAAAATTCTAGCTCTTCGTTGGTGGTACCGCCAGCTGGTATATAAGCGAGCTTGAATGATTTGCCGCGCTTACGTGCTGCGACCAGGGACTTGATATATACCAGGCGCGAGCTGGTGCCATGACACATTTGTCCGCGAAACTTTGTCCTGGCGTAGTTGCTATAGGGATCGAAGAAAACGGCCATAAACGTTTTCTATCGTTGTGCCACGATCGACTCTAGATAGTAATTGAAGTCTGCTTACAACATCGGTTAGTCTGAACTGACTACTTGGCTTGGTGCCGGGAGACTTAAAGGAAAGAGCTATGTGCATAGTCATAAGATGCCGCAGTAACCGCTGCCCACCGCTTTCATAAAATATCTGGATATTCAGTTGCTTTAAGGCGCATCGCAATGCGTCACGATGTTTTATTGGAGTTAAAATATGACTATCGATACTCTTATTGCCTTTGCAGGCATCGTTTTTCTGTTGGCCATCATACCTGGGCCTAACGCGCTTCTGATTTTGTACACCTCACTTGCTACCGGCAAGCGAACAGCCTTTGCGAACATAGTCGGTATAAGCGTGGGCTTTTTGATCCATGCTTTTATCTCTGCTCAAGGACTAAGTCTTCTTCTCTCTCAGTCAGCGCTGGCTTTCGCCATATTCAAGTGGTTAGGTGTGGGTTATCTACTTTGGCTTGGCGTGAGTAATGTCAGAAAAGGTTTGGCGCAGTCTCAAATTGCGTTCGACCCTGCTCAAAGTACGACAGGCTCATCATTACTTAGTAGCTTTACCAAAGGACTGCTGACAAATCTACTCAATCCAAAGATTGTGTTGTTCTATTTGTCTATCTTTCCTCAGTTCATTTCGCAGCAACATATCCTTGAGCAAAGCATGATGCTGGGTCTTATCCAGGCTTTGGTCGTAGCGAGCTGGTTCTTCGTGGTAATACTTATGGCCACAAAGCTTAAAGCTATGCTTACTACACCCAAGATAGCCAAATGGCTCAACTATATCAGCGGTGGTCTGTTTGTAAGTTTTAGTGTGAGTCTAGCAAGCTCAAGGTTGTGATGGATTCTACAGGTCGCATGAGACCGTTTTTCTGCAATAAAAAGCCGAACTGGAGTTCGGCTTTTCGGTTAGAGGGACTCGTAAACGTCATTGGCCACAAAAGGCACCTGTATCTGTTCTTGTATTATAAGTAATGCTTCAGGTTCGATACCGAGTGGTATTTCTCCATTGAACTCATGTAACCCGACGTATTCGTTGAAAAACGTCTGGATGTCTTTAGACTGCTGCGAGACAGACTGCTTTACTGCCCTGACCTGCTCGTTAATACATTGGTTGTAGGCGTACTGTGATAAGTAACTGAGCACGACTTTTTGCTCTTCATTCGGCAAATTAGACAGCCATTCTGACTGTGGGAACACGTCACTGCCTGACTTGGCTAACTCGAAACAGCGCTCTTTCTGTACCAACAAGGCTCTGTAGGGCTCGGTTAAACTCGGAGAGGTACACCCCGCCAATAAAACTAACGATAAACTACAAAGCAGCTTCACTGACGCACTTCCAAAATTTCTGCTCTTCGCCATAGGTAAATAGCTCTTCCTGTTTTGCTAGGTTGTAGACTTGTTTTCTTAAGATGGGATTGACCGACGCCATTGCATTACCAAATTCATCCCAATGGTACTCATAGATATCCTGAGCTTTTTGAACAACACCGCCCCCTTGTGTTCGAAATATTTCGAGGATTGGACTGGTGACCATCACACTAGCTAAATAGTTGGCTAAATCAACTTTATAATCGATGATTTTCAACGTCGACTGGGAGCGTGAAGACAGCTTTAATCCTTTTATCGAGCAGTAGTTCTTCAAAGACATAGCGTTTCTACTTAATCAGTGTGAGATTTTTGGTTAGTTTATAGACGCCATCGCGAATAACAAATGAATCTGTATGCACAATGAACTATTGTCACACTTTCGATTACTGAGTGCGTATATTTTTATTTGGTAGACGTTTCTGATGTTAACTCAGGTATTTGGTGATAATTACGTGACGACGTCGTTGACGGGTTGAAAGTCAATGCAATTAGTTGTAATTAGACTATGTTAATGTTGTCTTAGTTCCGGAACTAGATTTTGCTAGCGCCTGAAGCTGTGAAATATATCGACCGCTAAGTTTGCATGATATGCTACTTAATTATCGATATTGGTTGCAGTAGCATGAAGTTTAAATATTTTTATTGTGTGTATGTTCTGGCGGCTCTGTATGTCATGACATCGTTGTTAACCCTTGCAGGGTTCGACATGTACGTTGATGTTACCTCCTTGATAACCGTCCTGGTTCCTTCCGTTATCGTCGGTATTGGTAGTTATGTGTATGCCGAGGACAAGTTTTTCTCATCAGTTGTAGTGACGGCGTTGGTGTCAGGGTTCTTTGGTACTACTGCCGGAATCATTGCGACCTTTTCTAACGTGTTTGACGCTCAAGGTGTGTATGCAGGATTAGCAGTTTCGTTACTACCTCTCCTATACTCACTCTCTATCATCTTATTCCTAGTTCCGATGTCTTTTCGTAAGTAACCGTTGTTGATTCGGCTTAAATGGCCCCCCGATAAAGAAAGACTAAGAGACCGATTTTATGACTTCACGAATTTTGGCCGATGTAGCGGCCAGTATCACCGAGTTAAAGACCAATCCGATGAAAGTGGTAACCAGTGCTCATGGTGAGCCAGTTGCCGTGCTTAACCGAAATGAACCGGCCTTTTACTGCGTACCGGCGGAAGCTTATGAAATGATGATGGACAGACTTGATGATCTCGAGTTGCTTGTATTAGCCAAAGAACTCCAATCTGAAGAGAACATTTCGGTAAATATCGATGAGTTATAAACTCAAAACATCGATAACAACATAAACGCGTCTTTGAATTTGTGCTCTCTGATGCTGTTCTCATCAGGACTACTGGCGTGATGTTCCCATTACTGAAGTCTGCGTACCCTCGTCAGCTATTTCTCCTGGATCGTTTAATGATACGTCAAGTTTTGCGGTGTCCGTCACTGGGGGCGTTTTTATACTCATGGTTTCTGAGTGCGCTTTCGCTTCAAAAAGTGCTGAACTCAATTCAGCGAATAAATCACGCTCGTTCATTGCAATGATCCTCAAATAAAAGCTCTTAACAAGTACGCGATCAACTTAGCCATTTGGCTAACTTAACTTTCGCGTCCTGGTGACTTAACACATTCCCTTCTTTGATTGCTTGCTCACCACGAGCAATCCCTTCAAGAATTAAACGTCGTTTTTCGTCCTCTTGCCGCTTGAGTTGGCCGTGGGATTGATTTTTGTTGTTCATCGCTACTCTAGAGAGAGGTTAAGTGTCCAGATAGCGATAATACCGCGGATTTACGATTTTACACCCACTTTTATCTTGCCTACTTAGATAAACCCTAAGTGTGGTCACACTTAGCTTGGTCTAGAGGCTACCAATGGACGTTACAGTGTAGCGAAACTGAACAGCCTCGCGATAATTAGTGACAGCGTCACATGGCGAGTGAGTGAAAATTAACGATTAGATTCAGAAGGTTAAAAATAACGACATGCAAAGGTGATATAGCGTAGCAGTAAGGATACCGCTACGTTACATTGTCACTACTTAAGGGCTTGTTTCACTGGCTCTAGCTGCCAATCATTGTAGGCATATGAGCGCGCACCCGTCATGTAGCGGAGGTTTAAGTTGCGGTTAGTGAGCAGAATCTCCACGAACAAGTCATTCTCGCTACGGCTGATCGGCTTAAATTTGAGGGTTTCACCATGACAAGTACGAGAAAACTCAAGAGGTGTGCCGTTTGCCAGGATACTTACACTCTCTTTATCGACGAAATACTCGGTGCTGCCACACTCTACCCCTACAAGGCTCATAGAGAGCTGTTTACTCGCAGATACGGCCAACGTTGGCAATGGAATGGATTGAGCAATAACGTCCTGTTGATTCGCTGTTGCTGGTAACGCAGTAAAGAGAAAGAACGAAGCTGAAAGGCAGCGTTTAAACCATGGATTCATGTTGCTTTCCTGTAATTCACTATGCCTCAAGACTAACAGAGACGTGACAAATTGTAACCAGTTGATGTGCTTACTGTGATGTGTTTTCAGCACTTTTTCAGCGGCAATTGTATCTTTCATGCTTTGAACGAGATTCCCTGATTAAAGTTCTTACCGCTTGCTGAGTTGATTGGAGTAACTGTTACGCCGCAACCCAGCAGAATAATGCACTGGCTGACAGTGAGCACTTGCACACAACGCTTACATTTCTGTAATATTATTACAAACAAGCTTTCAACTCCGATCTTGCCAGTCAAAAACACTCCTGTAAGTCATTGAAAAATAGACCTTAAGGTTAGAATGGGCTGAGCAAGCGGAAACTTTCAAACCACTTACAGAATTGAGTTTAAGGGTTTCACTTTTAGTATTGTGATTCTGTAGCGCTAGATAGATATGTTGGTGTAAGAAGTGATTTAGTTATAGTGCGTTATTTTCTTGAGGTATAAAAAAAGAGCAGTTCCCTGCTCTCTTTCGATCTGATTCTGTGTTCACTGTGATTATTGCTTAGCGGCTTTCTCACGGATTTGTTCAGCGACGACTTTGATCGCTTGTGCGGTACTCATACCCTCTGCCATCAGCTTCTGAATTTCTTCTACTGCTTTTTGTTGTTGTTCGTGTGTCAGTGGGGGCAAATCGTCAAACATAAAAAAGGCTCCTAATAATTTAGGAGCCGACTATATTACGAAATCTTGCTAAAGGCTAGTCACCTACCCCATGCAATTTGTTAGTAGCTAGTTAGGAAGTTAATGTAGCCACCCATCGAGTTCTCATTGGTATAGCTCGCACCGATATCTAACTGGAATAGATTAAGTGGCGACAAACCAATACCGGCTGTAATCGTGTCATCGAGGTTGTCATAAGCCAGGTTACGATTCCAACCAGCACGCAGTTTAAGCTGACGCATAATATCGATTTCACCACCAACACGAAGCATCTGTGTGTTGTCGTTGAAGTTGGTGTAACGCTCTTCTTCGTTCAGGTCGTAATCTACGCTGATAGTTGCGTAGTCAGCGACTAAACCAACGCCGACAGTATAAAGTGGGCGCATTTGGTATGAGTAGCTGACAGGGTCAAATGTTCGGCTTTGAGTATTATCGATACTTGATGTAACTGTCGATCCCGCCAACTCCTGAGTGTTGATATCGCGTGAAACCAAGTTTGTTGCGGCGAAGCCGACACGAAGCGGCCCATAGAACCATAAGAAACCAGCGTCCATGTTAAACATAGTTTCGCCAGTGCCGTTGTCTCGGATATCTTTGATGTCGTAATTATTCAGGTTTGCAGAGTAAACATAAGTGTAAATACGCTGCAGTTTTGGCGTAATACCGAATGAAATATGTTGCCCGAGGAACGTTTGATATTTAGCGAGTGAGATACCAACCTCTGTTACACCAACACCTACTGCATTAACTGCGCTTAATTCAGCGTTAATTGCAGGGTTCAGTGATGCATCGACCGCACTATTCGCACCAGTGTAAATATCAGTTTGAGCAAAAGATTCAGCGTAAGCTTTACCGAAAACATTGGCTGCTATATAGCGGTTAGGAATGGCAAATGCGACTACACCACCTAGCTCTAACTTAGCAATATCACCTTCTAAGGCATTTAGAGTGGGCTCAAGTTCAGCAACGTTTGAGTAGTCGCCACCAATAGCCTGGTCAATCAAGCCCGCAGCTTTATCCAAATCATCCACCATCATATGTTCATCGCTGTACGATAAACCGAAGCTTGGGGTGATCATGCCGACATCGTCGTTACGACGATAGATTGCTGTGAGTGCCGGGTTGTAAAAAGGAGCGGTAAGGAAATTTGCAGAGACAACGCCAACGCCACCCATGGCATCTCCTCGGGCTTCAATCGCGTAGTTGGCAGCTGAAGCCGAAGCTGATGCTAGCGCAATAGACAACGACAAAAGTGTTAGTTGTTTTTTCATATCGGTATAAACTTTTTCTATTCCATGTGTTTATAGCGACATATTGTCTATTAACTTTAGTTATTCCTCTACTGAAACATCATAGGTTTTGCTAATTATTTGTGCTTGTTCAACAATTATTGGTCCTTGCCAGCGTTGATGATTGATTGCGACAGCTAAAACATAACGCCCAGGTTCAATACCGATATTGCCTAGCGCGGTTGGATAATCTGAATCGTAGGTCTGGCCCCAAACTTTTACGTAGTTGCCATCGACATAGTCATACACTGAAGTATCGAGTTTAGGTAGCGGGCAATGTGGATTCAGCAGAGCGTTACGCTCAACTTTCCACTGCGCTTTTGCGTTCCAACGTACCGAGATTTGTGCCTTGGGCTCTCCCAAGACTAACCAAGAACTCCATGACGTCTGATCTGCCGCAGTTACATCGATACGGTAGAGCCCCATTTTAACGCGGCTATTCAGGTTATAGCGTTTGCTATAAATCTTGATGCCTTGTTCATTGTCTTGTGGCGTACTAACACTAAAAGTGTTGTCCGTTGAAATGGTTTTTGATACCCAACGAGTCAAAGTGATGTCTTTGATATCTTTGCTTGATTCAACTTCGACGATCGCTCGATAGGCATCTCTTCCCGGGCTTTGAATCTCAGTGCGTCGGACGATGACATTGCTAAGCCATTGAGGCAGAGACTTGTTGTCGAGTGTCTTACCACAATCGGTTTCAAGAGACTGAAGCAAAAGCTCATTGAGGTGCGGCGTAATAGAACGATTTTTCTCTAACTGCCACGACTCAACGAGTGAAGTAAACATGGCAGGCAGATCATCGTTAAGCAGATGCTTGTGCGCCTGAGTTAGTGGTGAGTTGCTTTCAAACCATGGCACTTGTGCGGCTGAAAGCGGTGCGCTGATAAGTAGCGCACCTAGTAACAAGCTTGGTTTAACCATTAGGCCTTCATTTTGTATCCAACGCCACGTAGCGTTTCAATCTCTAGGCCAGGTAGTTTCTGACGTAACTGAAGTACGTGGGTATCAACAGTACGCGTCGTTGGGAAATGGTTGTATCCCCACACGTGATCAAGCAGTTCATCACGGGTAAATACGCGGCCTAAGTTACTTGCCAAGAATAGCAGCAGATCGAACTCAGTACGTGTTAGCGTGATTGATTCTTCTTTGTAAAAGACTTCACGAGTTGCTTTGTCGATAACCAGGTGTTCAGTTGTTACTTTGCTATCATCAAACGCATCGCCTTCAGGTGCGCGTAGTTGCGCGCGAATACGTGCAAAAAGCTCCGCTTCGGCAAAAGGTTTGGTTAAATAGTCGTTAGCGCCTGCGTCTAAACCCATTACTTTATCTTTAACTGTGACGAGTGCAGTCAGCAAAATAACCGGTACGTCTTTCAGTTTCTTCCATTCAACAAGGTGTTCAACCGAATCACCATCCGGTAGCTGGCGATCGAGGATAACCAGATCCGCTTTGTCCCAGTACTGGGCAACATCAGCAATGGTTTCTGAGTGGAAACATTCGTATCCCGCTTGTTCAAGGCTGACTAGCAGGCCATCAGCTAAGTTTTTATCATCTTCAACGAGAAGCAGTGTCTGTTTCACAAGGTATCTCCAAAATAAACGTTGTTGGTGGACCAATTAGCGACATTTTGCCGCCCATTCTTCCTACCATAGATTCAACGATGGTTAAGCCTAATCCAAGGCCACTTTTACTAACAAACGGTTTTCTAAGTTGTCGCCAATCTTTCGCTGACAACTTGCCCTGGTCCATCACTTTAACCGTTATTTTCTGTTTTGCTGTTGTTACATCTACAACAACAGGCGCAACACCATACTTAACAGCATTGCGTATTAAGTTATCTATACAGGTTCCTAACCAATATACATTGAGTTTGGCCGCGACGTCTTGGTTTATGACAAACTTAACGTCACTGTTAAACTCTTCTTCGATTTTAAATTCTAACCACTCTTCTACAGATGGTACCCAGTCTGTGGCAAGAGGTTTGTTATCAGATTGCAAATAATCTTTACTTGCCTCTGCTAACTGGCGTAAACGCCTTGAATCTTCACATAAACGACGAAATTCGTCGTATACGGTTTCAGGTAGTTTCTCAAATTCACGGCGGAAACCTTCAACTGTAAGAGACAAACTCGCGATCGGTGTACGTAGTTCGTGAGTTAAGATCTGCAGAATCAACATTCTGCTCTTCATCTCTTGTCGTTTGGTGTTCCAGCGGTAAACGGACCAACCTAACACTAACAGTATGTTGGCTATAACCAGCACCACCATACTGATGCGTAAAATATCTGAGTGGTCTTCCACTTCCCAACATAAGTTACCACGTTGGACAAAACAACTGCCCGTTTCGTTCCTTAGATTAAAGGTTAAACCTGCAGTTTCGATATTTTTGCGCCATACGCTTTCCGGAAAGACCAGATAGTTATCGCTCTGTCTTAACCAAAGTTCGTTTCGCTCTACAAACATACTCGAGCCAGAGATTAGAGCAAGAACGGCGTCTTCGTTCATTCGCTGTAGACGCCCGAGTAAGGTAGTGTCTGACGCGAGCTCTCTTTCCTGAATATGCATGTACTGCTGCAAATCTTCCAATTTGTCAGGATGTACCCCTACGTAACGGCTCGCGTAAGTACCACCGCCTGGATGGATAAGCGCACTACGCGCAAACCACTTCTCACTCAGCTTATTGCCTTTACACATAGCCCTGGTGAAAACCAGCGGTTCAGTGATTAAAGGGCTGAGAGGTAGTTTGCCCGTACAATTCTGGGCAAGGCTATAGAGGCGTTGAACATCTCGCAATGGGTAAGCCGAAGTCTGAGGCAACATAGATTCGGGAGTTAATAAACGCGTCGGGTAGTCTGACTGTAAGCTACGAATATCATAAGATACGGTCGCCTGCGCCTGATCAAAAAGATCGACAAACCTGTCTATGCGCTCTGGCAGTGATTCGGCATAAACACTTGCCGACTGAAGGGCTAAGCCCACTATCGCTGCTTTTAGTATCGTCTTAATCAATGCAAAAATTCATTAAATCAGTAGGTTAGATTTAGAGTAAAACATTATGACAAAAATATAAAATCCAAATGTAATATCAATGTCAGGAATGTTACCCATAAAACAACAAAAGCCAGCATAAGGCTGGCTTTTGATTAGTAGTGATAAAGTTTATAGAGCTTTCGAGATTGCGTCTACACTCTCTTTCGCGTCACCAAACAACATCTGGGTGTTCTCTTTGAAGAACAGTGGGTTCTGAACCCCAGCGTAACCGGTGTTCATAGAACGCTTGAATACAATAACGTTCTGCGCGTTCCACACTTCAAGAACTGGCATCCCAGCGATTGGGCTGTTTGGATCTTCAAGTGCTGCCGGGTTTACTGTGTCGTTCGCACCAATAACCAGTACGGTATCTGTCTCTGGGAAATCATCGTTGATTTCATCCATCTCAAGTACGATATCATATGGTACTTTTGCTTCTGCTAGCAGTACGTTCATGTGGCCAGGCAGACGACCCGCAACCGGGTGGATACCGAAGCGTACTTCAACGCCCTGAGCACGTAGCTTCTCCGTAATTTCATGCACTGGGTACTGAGCCTGAGCTACTGCCATGCCGTATCCAGGAGTGATAATCACTGACTTAGAGTTTTTCAGCATCTCAGCAACTTCTTCTGCCGATGCTTCACGGTGCTCACCGTGCTCTTCGTCTGAAGAGATAACCACTTCCTGACCAAAGCCACCCGCAATTACGCTCACAAATGAACGGTTCATCGCTTTACACATGATGTAAGACAGGATCGCACCTGAAGAACCAACCAGTGCACCAGTTACGATCAGTAGATCGTTAGCTAGCATGAAACCAGCTGCCGCAGCTGCCCAACCTGAGTATGAGTTCAGCATTGAAACAACGACCGGCATGTCAGCACCACCGATTGACGCAACCAGGTGATAACCAAATGCAAATGCGATCAGAGTCATCACGATAAGTGCGAACATGCTGCCGTCAGCATTAACAAAGTGAATCATTAGCAGTGTAGAAACTACGATAGCTGCCAGATTCATTTTGTGTTTATGAGGCAAGTTAAGTGGCGAAGACGAAATGATGCCACGTAGCTTACCAAATGCAACGACTGAACCTGTGAAGGTCACAGCACCGATGAACACACCCAAGAACACCTCTACTAAGTGAATAACGTGTTCAGCGTGAGTTGCCGCTTCAGGTGCGTCAATGTAGCTGTTGAAACCAACAAGCACCGCAGCCATACCTACAAAGCTGTGTAGAATTGCAACCAGTTCAGGCATTTCGGTCATTTCAACTTTCTTAGCGAAGTGAATACCGATACCACCACCGATTACCATCGCGATAATGATCCACACAAAGCCTTGCGACTCTGGACCAAAGATCGTTGCGATCAGTGCGATCGTCATACCAGCAATGCCGTAGTAGTTACCCGACCTTGCCGACTCTTGCTTAGACAATCCTGCTAAGCTCAAAATAAAGAATAATGCAGCAACAATATAAGCTGCTTGTACTAATCCTGCAGACATTCCCTGTTACTCCTTAATCTTTACGGAACATTTCAAGCATGCGCTTGGTTACGGTGAAACCACCGAAAATGTTGATACTGGCGATCAAGACCGCAATAAATGACAGGAAGGACACAACGCCGTTTCCTTGTCCGATTTGCAGTAGAGCACCCACTACGATAATGCCTGAAATAGCGTTAGTTACCGACATGAGTGGTGTGTGAAGTGCATGAGTAACATTCCATACAACGTAGTAACCTACCACACACGCCAAAACAAATACCGTAAAGTGAGACAGGAAAGCAGCTGGAGCGACTGAAGCAATCCATCCGAACGCGCCTACTGCTGCAACCAGACCAACGATCTTCTTAACAGGAGAAGTTGGCTCTTCAACTTTTGGCTCCGGCTTCGCTTGAGGTTGCGCTGGTTTTTGCTCCGGTTGAGCAGAAACTTGAATCGGTGGCGCAGGCCAAGTGACTTCGCCTTCTTTAACCACAGTTACACCGCGTAGAACAACATCTTCAAAATCGATATTGATGTTGCCATCTTTCTCTTTGCTCAACAGTTTAAGCAGGTTAACGATGTTAGTGGCGTAAAGTTGCGAAGACTGAGTAGGCAGACGACCAACCATGTCTGTGTAACCGACAATCTTAACGCCGTTATCAGTGGTGATAACTTTATCTGCAACTGTGTATTCACAGTTACCGCCGTTAGCTGCTGCCAGATCGACAATCACACTACCCGCCTTCATGCTGTCGACCATCTCTTTGGTGATCAACTTAGGTGCAGGACGACCTGGGATAAGTGCTGTGGTGATGATGATATCTACATCTTTTGCTTGCTCAGCGTAAAGTTCAGCCGCTTTCTTATTGAATTCGTCTGACATCTCTTTCGCGTAGCCGTCACCTGAGCCTGAGTTTTCTTTGAAGTCTACTTCTAAGAACTCAGCGCCCATTGACTGAACTTGCTCTTTCACTTCTGGACGAACATCGAACGCACGTACAATCGCACCAAGACTACCAGCAGCACCGATAGCAGCAAGACCTGCTACACCTGCCCCCGCAACAAGTACTTTAGCTGGTGGAACTTTACCTGCTGCCGTGATTTGACCTGTAAAGAAACGGCCAAATTCATGCGCAGCTTCAACCACTGCACGGTAACCAGCGATGTTTGCCATTGAAGAGAGTGCATCAAGAGCCTGTGCTCTTGAGATACGTGGCACCGCATCCATCGCCATTACGTTAATGTTTTTGCTTGAAAGCTTTTCCATTAACTCTGGGTTTTGCGCTGGCCAGATAAAACTGATCAGGCTTGCGCCGTCTTTAAGCAGAGCAATCTCATCATGCTCTTCATCAGACAAAGGAGCGTTAACCTTTAAGATAAGGTCTGACTCCCAAACTTGCTCGGTGGTAACAATTTTTGCGCCCGCAGCTTCAAAAGCCGCATCATCAAAACTCGCTAGTTCACCAGCCCCAGCCTCTACGTTAACTTCGAAGCCTAATTTTAATAACTGCTCGACCGATTTAGGCGATGCAGCCACTCGCGTTTCTCCGGCGAGTATTTCTTTTGGCACACCAATTTGCATTAGCTATTCCTTGACTATCAGCAACAATGATTGTTCTGTTTTTATCCAACGAATTTAGATACTTCAAGCATTTTGTAACAAAAACACAAAATATCATTACATATAACTTTTGGTAATGATAAACCCGACTGTTTAAATCATTCCGTAATATACCGATAACGCGGTACGGAGAGGTCTAACCAGATCAGAAAAATCACTATGAAAACAATCGATTATATAACATCTAAATACGAAAAAGAGCCATCAGCATAACGACTAATGGCTCTTAAGATTATGATGTTTGTCAATTTGAGACAGGATCTTACTGGAAAATGTTGTCGCCCATTTGATCAATGAACATTTGCGCTTTTTTCAGCATAAATTCGTTAGCGTCACTCTCACTTGGTAATACGTCAGAGCGAATGAAGCGGTGTGTTTTTAATTCTTCACCGAACTGCTTGGTAATACGACCTGCGATACGATACTGACCGCCTTCTGACTGTGCCTCTTGGTAAATTAAATAACCTTTATATTCAATTGGCTCTACGACAACTTCTTGTTGTGCTTTCTGGCCCCCAAACAAGCGAGAAAAAAGTCCCACACATTACTCCTTGGTTATTACTTTTCTTTTTGTAGAAGTGGTTTTTCAAACCACTCTAACTCAATATCATCGTCAAATACCTGTTTGCTAAACACAACAGGCACTTCATCTTTCCTATTTTTGCGTCTGTCGTCAACGATCATCGTTTCTGCTGCCTCTACCGCTATCGCGGCATAGCGTTTGAGTGTGACAAGGCGCTTTTCCGGCAGCGCTGACAAGAAGTCTATATCGTGGCGGATATAGACTGGTCTCAACTGACTCAGCGCGAGACAAGCTAAGTCTGCCAGCTGCTCATGGTCGAAATTCTCAATGTACTCAGGTTGAGCCAAAACTTGCCCTACCAGAGTTTCCATGTAGTTATGTACGTCGACACTAATCTGCATATAACTCAACTCCCTTTAGAGTTACCTATCCTAACGTTGATATCATCTTACATTATGGCATGTTGATTCAATCGCATTGGATAACCAAACACCAATTTTTGAACACAATTTATACACGCCTTAGGTTTTCATAGATAAGTTTAGTAAAAAGCTTGGAAATTCATCAAATAAAAGTATTCTTAACGAGTTAATAATCAACAATTGTTTCAACTCAGGCTAGGTTGCATGTCGTTTTCCATCGTCACTACAAATTGGTTCCGGATAGCGTTACCACTGCTACTGTTGACGTTTATTGCCTTTGGCATGGATAACGTTATCAGATTGACGCAGGCCAATATCGGCTTTGTGACCAAACTGCCTTTCGTGCTATTTGCTACTGCGATAGTACTAGCCAACCCATTTAAACAGAGTCGAATCGCAATGGCTGCAAGCGCCCTTGCCGTTACCTACTGGTTGATTCAAAACCGTCTTCAATCGCCTTTATCATCGGGCACCACCATTTTAGAACTGTCACTATTAGCGGCTTTGTTGCCGATCGCGCTAGTGTTGGTTTACAGCTATAAAGACAGTAACTTATTTTCACGTTCATTTGCCTTCTATCTGGCAAAGCTAGGACTGTTCGTTCTGTGGTGCTATCTGATACTGGCACACTTTTACGACGGAGGTTTCGACAATATCAATGAGACTTTCCTCTTTGTCGTTCCTGCCGTGTCAAAATTACCATTTATATTAGTGATTTACTCGCTGGCAATGGTGCTTATTTTCGCCATTTGTGTACTAAGTCATAATCGAATTATCGATGTTGTGCTCTACGCAACGACTTTACTGGCATCGACCACGTTTGTCTTTTTCCATGTCCCTCATATTTCCAGCACTATGTTCTCGCTAGCTGGTATCTTGTTGTTGGTCTACCTACTCTCTGCCAGCTACGAGCTGGCGTTTAAAGACACGTTAACCGATATTCCAGGTCGATTAGCGCTTGAGTCAGATCTTCGTCATCTGGGCAGACGCTACACCATCGCCATGCTCGACATTGACCATTTTAAATCGTTTAACGATACCTATGGTCATGATACGGGTGATGACGTACTTAAGCTGGTTGCCAGCCGTCTGCAACTGGTTGGTGGACGTGCCAAGGTTTATCGCTACGGCGGTGAAGAATTTACCGTGCTGTTTAAGGGCAAGTTAGCAGATGAAGCCCAAGATCACCTGGAGCTACTCAGGAGCTCTATTGAGTCCTACCAGATGACGCTACGAAATCAGGATGCGCGCCCTAAAGACGACAAAGTAGGTTCTAAAAAGCGCGGTGGGAAAAAGAATCAGGATAGCGTTAACGTTACGATCAGTATTGGCGTCGCTGACAGCAGTGAATTAAACGATGTTTATACGGTAATGAAGAGTGCGGACTCGGCCTTGTATAAGGCGAAACAGTCTGGTCGTAACAAGGTCTGCATCGCCTAATCCGAGTTAGTCAGCCTGATTAAAGAACAGTACGATACTGCCCCCTTTAAGATTACTGCCGTAATTGATATTAAGACCAATGCCGACATTGTCGATCAAATCCGATTCAAATGGAGGCGTCATTAACCAACCAATTGAGCCTTCATAATAATACGGCGTGCCCAGTGGCTGACTGGTATCCCCTCCAATATCAATCCGACGAAAACTCGAATAAATAGACTGTACTGAGCGACCCAGCTGGCTGACATTGTAATAGGCTTCGATGCCATTGGCAGTATACCACCCTTCTGGATTACCCACCTGGCCGTAGTTAGCTTCACCCCAGCCGTGTCCGTAAAAGTAATGGAATGAAGAAGCGACATTCCAACTGCCCCACGATGTTGGCTCGTTGTACTTGAACTCTACATGTGGCTCGACCGATAGTGCCCATGCATCGGTGTTGAAAATTACGTTGTCGAGCGCTGGCTTAACGACCTCATTTGCAAATTCGCTGCGGTAATCATGATTATTGCGAAAATATTGCAAATGAACACCGACACCCGGAGTCACTGTCCAGAAGTCGGTGAGCTGATATTTGTAGCGGTAGGCAGTAAATGCACCTAAGACAAACTCATGCTGGTAATCGTCAGTATCTTGTGGGCGAATCTCATAATCCTGCCGCGAACCTAATACAGAAAAGCGGGTAAAGATCTGGTGTTTATGAATTGCGTCTTTATCGCTCAAATCGATGGTATAAGGCAGAGCAGAGACCGCGATTTGTTGGCGTAACAACACAGACTCTTGCGAGCCGATATCTTCGTTATCGAGATTGAACCATTCGTTGGGATCAAAATCGTGAACACCAAAGGTAAAAACATCACTGTCGGTTAATACAATCGCCGCAGCAAATGCCTGCTCTAAATACGCCTGATAAGCTTGGCTGCCTTGCGCCAATGCCAGAGGAGAAACGGCGAGCAGCGGTAAGCTAATATAACGAGATGTACGAGAAAATGACATGTGGAATTGAACCAAAATACATCAATAACAAGAATAAGTTAACGTTAAATCGAAAAGCTGGCAATAGACAAAAATGACTACTCAGAGAACTTATATTGGTTACGACCAGAGACCTTAGCCTGATAGAGTTGCTTATCGACTAAGTCATAGAATTCATCGATACTTTCGCGACCACTTGGTACTTTACTGTAGACACCCTGTGACACCGTCACAAAATCAGATATATCGCTATATAGGTGTGGGATACTTGCCTCAGCAAGTGAGTCCTGAATGCGCTGCGCATCTTTCAGAGCCTTGGTTTGATCAGTATGACCAAGGATAACGACAAACTCTTCTCCACCGTAGCGACCAACAACCTCACCGCTGCGCTCAAACAGCTTATTCAGAATATTGGCAATCAAGATAAGGCAACGATCCCCTTCAAGGTGACCATAGTTGTCGTTGTAGAGTTTAAAGCGATCGACATCAAGCAATATCAGACTCAGAGGCAGCTCGTGACGTCCGTGCATAGTGATCATCTCTTGAAGCTTTTCGTCGATGCAACGTCGATTCTTAACTTTGGTCAGGCCATCTTCCTGAGCGAGTTTGGCTAGCTCTTCATTGGCTTTGGCTAACGCTGCTGTTTTTTGCTTTAACTCACGACGCATAAAGGCGATCCGCTGCATTGCGACCAGTTTGGAGTTGAGCACAATCTTGTCGACCGGCTTAACCAGATAGTCATCACCGCCCGCCTCTATCGCGTTAGCGACCATACTCGGTTCATCATGGCCGCTGAGGAAAATGATCGGAACCCAGTCAGGGTAAGTCTCACGAATTTTGCTCGACACTTCAAAGCCATTCATGTCGGGCATAGAGATGTCTAACAGAATCAACTCTGGTTCAAATTGAGGATAGAGTTCTAACGCACGGCTTCCCGAATCAGCCATCTCAACTGTATGGCCTAGTTGTTTCAAACGTATAGCCAGTTGAATACGCTCCATCTGAACGTCATCAACCAACAAAATTTTCATCGAAGAACCGGTTATTTCCAATTTATCAGTATCCTAAACAGCGCATCTAATGCTAATTCGGCGATATTGCCTTCGCTTACTCAAAATTAAACAAAAACAATTAAGAAATCACATGCTTAAACAAAGCATACTCCACCTGAGGTTAATCATCCATTGAAGGTTGACTTTTAGCCCCAATTTTTTACGATAGCGCGGTTAATACATACATTTTAAGAGAAAATATACATGTCTGACGTTAATCAAACAGAACAGCCAAAAGTAGATTTAGCAGAAGTATCAGCAGAACTTCGTCAAGTAATTGAATTTGATGAGGTTCCAGAAGCGATGCACTACATGGTGACGTCAATCCATGAAGTATCCGAAGAAGCAGTACGTGAAGCTTGGAATGAGCTACCAAACAGCGCACAAAACGTGTTGGACAACTTTGAGCAGTTCCACGCACTGATTTCTGTAAGTCAGGCATTCGCTGGTATCAACGTGATGGAAGAGTTTCCAACATTGAAACTACCAGAAGACATGACCGATGAGCAAAAAGAAGAGTACCGTGCTTCCCTACTTGATCAGGTTCTTCACAACTGTGTGAAAGACATGGTTAAGCAAATTAAGAAAGCGCGTCGTGACCCAATTCTTAAACGCGACTTCACTGACGTATTCGCTAAGTAAGAAAATCAAAAACGCCGCATTTAGCGGCGTTTTTTAGTTGGAAAGTACAATATCCCTTTGGGCAACACTTACGCCCTTTATCTGAGCGTAGACAGACATTCCCACCTCTAGCTCAAGGTCATCCCTCGCCCAAGCAGTGATCGTCGCCCCCAGATAACACGCTTCTGCCAGCTTGAGTTGCACCGCAACACTCTGACGCTCCTGACCGCTAGAGTGAGTTTCTAACGCTGAAATTGTCGCTTTAAATATGTTCCGGATCGAAGTGCGCTGTGGCTTATCAAGCATGAGTGACACATCATTAGCACGCACTTGTAAACGAACCTGAGAACCTAAGTCACCATGGATTTTTTGCACCCACAGTGCAATATCCGGCGCGAGTTCGACTTTAGACAGTGCGTATTGCGTGTTGTGCTCTAACAGACGTCCTTCAAACAGAGAGCTCTGTTCAGAGAAAGATTGCCAGGGTTTCATTGCTTTCGATGACCACACCTGCTCTATCGGTCCTGCTACTGCGACTTTGCCCTGCTCCACAACCACCAGATGTTGCGCCAGACGTAACACCTCATTAAGGCTATGCGAGACATAGATTATTGGGATCTCAATGTTATGAGCCAACTGTTCGAGGTATGGTAATACTTCGCGCTTGCGTGGTAGATCGAGTGACGCTAACGGTTCGTCCATCAACAGAATATCTGGCTTAGACAGTAACGCTCTGCCAATCGCCACACGCTGCTTTTCACCACCAGAAAGTTGATGAGGGTAGCGCTCTAACAACGGCTCCAGAGCCAGTAGTTCTACGATTACTTTAAAGTGTGCTGCATCTGCCTTTTTCACGCCATAAGTCAGGTTCTTAGCCACCTTATAATGTGGAAACAGACGCGCATCCTGAAATACATAGCCAACGTTACGTTTGTGAACGGCAATATTAATTTGTAGCTGTGAATCGTAAAGCGTCACACCATTGATTCGAATATGGCCGCCAGACGGGGTCTTTAAGCCAGCGATGACATTAATTAGTGACGTTTTGCCTGCACCTGAACGGCCAAACACCGCTGTAATGCCCTTCTCAGGCAAGGTTAAGTCAATATCAAACTTAGTGTCGCCAAGGGTTTGCTGATAGCAGATTTCTAAGCTCATGCGCTCCCTCCCAAACGTTTGATACTGATACGACTTAACCACTCAGAAACCACCAAAGAACCTAATGCGATAGCAATGGAGATCACACATAGGCGCATTGCTTCAGCTTCTGAACCCGGGGTTTCGATAAAATTGTACATGGCCAGCGGGATCGTTTGTGTTTCACCAGGAATGTTAGAAACGAAACTGATCGTAGCGCCAAATTCACCAAGGCTGCGAGCAAACGAAAGCATAGTTCCGGTAATGATTCCCGGTATAGTCAAAGGCAGTGTGATGGTAAAGAAAATTTTAACAGGCGAAGCTCCGAGAGTCGCTGCAGCCTGCTCTAAGCGGTTGTCGACACTTTCAAGGCTGAGTCGGATAGAACGAACCATAAGTGGCAAAGCGACAACCACACACGCCAGTACAGCCCCTTTCCAACTGAAAGAAAAGACGAGATCAAATTGCTGGTAGAGCCACTGACCAATAAAACCCTGTCTGCCCATCGAAATCAGCAGCAAATAGCCGATCACCACCGGAGGTAGCACTAGTGGCAAATGGATCAGACTATCGACAAAGCTTTTACCAATAAACTGCTTACGCGCTAATAACCAGGCTAGCCCAATTCCGAGCGGAACAAGCCACAGAATGGCAAAAAATGCCACTTTTAAGCTCAGTATAAGTGCTTGATATTCATATTCTGTTAGCACATTCATTCCCTAACGAGGCTCCACTGCAAAGCCATAACTTTTTAAGATCTGTTGACCTTGTTGCGATTGTACAAACGCGGAAAACTGTTTGGTCTGCGGCTTAGCGTTAAGTTGGGCCATTGGGTAAATTATCGCGTCGTGACTCGATTCTGGCAATTCTGCAACGACTTTTACCCCGCTGCTCATCATTGCGTCTGTCTTATAGACGATACCTAATGGCACCTCTTTACGCTCAACTAAGGTCAGCGCAATACGAACATTGTTCGTCGGCGCGAGTACACCTTGAAGCTGAGGCCATACTGACAGGGACTCAAGCGACTGCTTTGCATAGATACCAGCTGGCACTGCGTTCGTCTGGCCTATTGCGATTCGCTGACCTTGTAAGTAGTTGAGCCAAGAGTCACTATCGTTAACCTTCAACGTGCCTTTTTGATCTACAGGCGTTACCACGACCAGCTGATTCGCCGCAACATTAGTTACGGCGTCACTACTTATAACCTGTTGTTTAACTAGGTAATTCATCCATTTGATATTGGCTGCAATAAACAAATCTACTGGCGCGCCCTGATGAATCTGACGCGCTAACGATGAGGTGCCTGCGTATACCGTTGTAACGGACACTTGAGACTGTTTTTCAAACTCACTAACCAGCTCATTGACCGCATTGGTCATCGAAGAAGCGGCATAAATTCGTAGTTTGTCTTGTGCCTGTGCGGTCAGGCTAGATGTCAGTAGTACCGCACTGCACAGAGTGGTGAATAGTTTGCTTATTGTCATTACTGATAAAATTCAGGCCAAAGTTGTTTAAGATCTAAATGTTGCTCAATCGCATCGGCAATACGGTTGATGGCTAGCTGTTGATTTGCCTGATGGTCAATCTGAGCAACATCAGTCGCACCCGCCCAACCAAAGATTGTCGATGCAGCTTGTGAATTATCGAAGATACCATGTAAGTAGCTACCAAACACTTGATTACAGTCACTGGTTGCCCCATCTCGCTGCGAAGATTGCAGCATCACTGGAGCGGATGCGTGGCCTGTTGTAACCCCTGCGTGGATTTCATAGCCCTTAACTGGCGCACTCTGCCCATCAAGTGTGATGGTTCCCGACACGTTCGTCAGCGTCTTTTGCGGTTTAAGTTCGGTTTCTATATCAAGGTAGCCTAAACCAGCCGTGGAACCTGAAGCGCTTTCAATACCCAAAGGATCGTGTATCCACCTGCCAAGCATCTGATAACCACCGCAAATTCCCATTACTTTGCCACCAAGACGAATATGACGCTGAATATCTTTATCCCACCCCTGACTGCGCAAATACTCGAGATCGCTTCTGACCGCTTTTGAGCCAGGAAGGATTATCAGGTCTGCCTGACCTAATCGCTGCCCATCGCCGACATAGCGTAAGTTGACGTCTGGATTAACACGCAATGCATCAAAATCGGTGTGGTTACTAATGCGAGGTAAAACCGGGACAACAACATTAAGTTTGCTCTGCTCACCATTAACTTGCTCAGCGTTAATTGCGTCCTCTGCTTCTAGATCAAACCCATGCAGGTACGGCAGCACACCAATAACTGGCTTTCCTGTTTTCTCTTCTAACCAGTCTAAGCCGGGTTGCAACAAGGAAATGTCGCCACGAAAGCGATTGATAACAAAGCCTTTGACTCGCTTTTGTTCAGATTCAGATAGTAGCGCTAACGTTCCATATAGATGGGCAAATACTCCGCCACGATCGATATCAGCAACAATGATCACCGGAATGTCGGTTTCTTCGGCGAAACCCATGTTAGCAATATCGTTTTCGCGCAGGTTGATTTCAGCCGGACTCCCCGCACCTTCAATCAACACAGTCTCATACTCAGCCTGTAGAATAGCAAATGACTCCATCACCACAGGCAATGCAGTCTTTTTATAACTCTGATAGCCGATGGCATCGACGGTAGTGGTTGCCTTGCCCTGAAAGATAACCTGTGCGCCAGTATCGGTTTGGGGTTTAAGTAGGACCGGATTCATATGAACGTTAGATTCGATATTGGCGGCCAATGCTTGTACCGCCTGAGCGCGTCCAATTTCACCGCCATCGGGGGTAACAGCACTATTGAGTGCCATGTTTTGCGGCTTAAAGGGGGCAACCTTGATACCCTTTCTTGCTAACACTCGGCATAAACCTGCCACTAAGACACTTTTTCCGGCATCTGAAGTTGTGCCTTGTACCATGAGCGCTTTTGAATTTGACTGCATTAAGATCTACACGTTGTCGTTTACGTTTACGCCATAATAAACGTTTTTTTACCTTTTCCTCAATAATATGAACGGAATATGAATCTCTCACTCAGCAAGGGTTCAAAATGGGTCTGTTTAAATAGCATCATCAAATAAGCACTACCTAATTAAACAAGGAACACCAAAATGAAAAAGATGATTCTAGCAACAGCAGCGACACTAATTCTTGCTCCAACTTTCACAATGGCAAAAGATGGTCACCATGACAAAAACAACCGTATCTCATACACCGGTCCGGTTGAAGTAACGACGGTCGACTCTCTGCTAGCTGATACCGGCATGTTTACTGAGAAAAATGTTGTCGTTGAAGGTGTGTTGTTGCGCCAGGTTAAAGGCGACACGTTTATCTTCTCTGATGGTAAAGGCGAAATTCAGGTTGAACTAGATGATGACATCGTTATGGCTCAACCGGTTGATGAAACGACAAAACTTCGACTATTTGGTGAATATGAAGGCGGCAATACTCCAGAAATTGAAGTAGATCATATCCAAATTCTATAATTAACTGAATTAGTCTCTTGATTACGTTATTATTTGGCTTGCTTATTGCAAGCCATTTTTTTTAGTCAATTTATTGTTGTTAGTCGGAGACTACATTTGAAAAAGATCATCTTGGCCAGTGCCTTAGCATTTGCAGGTATCAGTGGAAGTGCCCAAGCAAATAACTTCAATTACAATTTCTTCGAAGTTCGTACCGCTATTGGGCCTGAAATGACAGGTGTAGAGTTCAGTACCTTCTTCACTGAAAACTCGCACTTTATCCTCCGTGCGGATTCTCAATTCGACAAAGATTACGACTTAGCAGGTGGTATTGGCTTCAATGGCCCTATCAGTCAATTTGCTGATGTCTACGGTCAACTGCTACTTCACCAAGTAAAGTTCACTCAGGAAGCCGGCGGTGAAAGCGAAACTCAGGCCGAAGTGAACGTTGGTGTGCGCCTCTGGCTAACCGATCAGGTAGAAGCGACAGCGAGACTAGGTCGCAATGACGACTCTTCTGTTGCTCACGCTGGTGTACGTTTTCATTCTACACAACAACTTTCGCTATCAGCTGAGACACGCAACAACGGCTTGTACGGCCCACAGATCACTATGTCAGTGCGTTTCCAGTACTAATCACTGCGATTCATCGATATAAAATAGCCCGGCAGTTACGCCGGGCTATTTTTATTGGTCTGGGCTATCGCACCACTATCTTTCGCGGTACCAGCTCTACTCCTGGTTGATAACGTTTAGACGCTGCGTTAAGTGCTAATGCCATTGCGCTATCAGCGATCAGTTCAAATTGTTGAGGTAACGAGTTAATCGACATAGGCAAAAAGTCGAGTAAGCGGTTATCACCAAATGTAGCAATCTTTATCTTTCCTGCCAGTTCCGGACGTTCCAGCAATACATCCAGTACACCTTCTAACAAGGTATATGAAGTAGTGACAATCGCATCAGGAATGGTTCCTTTGTCGCACCAGTCACTCAGCACCTTCTTGCCGTCGTTACGATTAAAGTGTTCACCATAACCGATTTGAAACTGTGCCTGATGCTGTTTAACCGCTGACTTGAACCCCAGCTCACGTTCGCGCGAAATATTCAGCTCTGGTAACGCCCCAATAAGACCGACATTTGTGACATTGTCACTCAAGACTGATGAAGTGAGTTCAAATGCACCACCGAAATCTTCACTAATAACACACGAGAAGTGCTCGTCATCCAACGGACGGTCGAGCGCGATGACAGGTGTACCGCGTTTTTGCAGTTCAATATAGTAGTCACTGGCTTCTGGAATGACGCTCGCAACAAACAACGCATCAACTTTACGACTTACCAACGCGTGAACCACTGATTTTTCTGTTTCAGGGTCATCATCTGAACAGGCAATTAAGATCTGATAACCAGCCGAACGAGAATTCTGTTCAAGCAGTTTGGCTAAACGTGCGTAACTGGTGTTTTCTAAATCAGGAATGATCAAACCAAACGAACGGCTTTGCCCTGCCCGCAGCGTGCTCGCTGCTAAGTCGGGACGGTAGTTATGCTCATCCACGACCGCCATCACTTTGCGCTGGGTTTTTTCGCTGATTCTGTATTTTTGAGCTTTGCCATTGATCACATAGCTAGCCGTTGTTTTCGAAACCCCTGCTAACTTTGCTATTTCATCCAGTGTCATATCATCAACCTTTGTTCTGTGCGCGAGATCATAATACTTCATAAAGGATCCTGCGATGAGTTGAATTATATGCTGAAACGATTCAGTATAAAAGCTGAAAGGATTCAGCAATGTTGAGATAGTGAAGCATATCACCTAAATTTACTCGAAATATCTCAACTACCGCCCTTTAACTTCATACAGTTAGAAGAGCTAAAGCTGAATCCACATATTTTTATCTTTTTGCTGAATCGATTCAGTTGTTAAGCAGAAAGAATTTGCGGCCTGAGTGGCCAAATGAATAATTTTAAATTCCTTAAGGCTGGAGAAGCACCATGCTTAAGTTAGCGAAAAGCGATATCACACTGGCACAAACAGCAAGTGACAAATTTGAAGCGATTAAAAACCTTGCGAATAGCCTTACTAATTCGGGTCTTGTAGAACAAGGCTATGTAGAAGGCATGCTTAACCGCGAAAAACAGAATTCTACTTTCCTTGGTAATGGTATCGCCATTCCACACGGTACGACCGATACGCGCGACATGGTTAAAACAACAGGTGTTGCAGTCCATCACTTCCCTCAAGGTGTTAACTGGGGAGACAACAACACGGTTTACGTTGCGATCGGTATCGCTGCTAAATCAGATGAGCACTTAGGTATTCTTAAACAGCTAACTAAGGTACTCAGTGCAGATGGTGTTGAACAACGCTTACGTGACGCGAAAAGCGCTGATGACATCATTGCCCTGCTTAACGGTGATGTTCAGCTAGAAGCAGAATTTGACGCATCGCTGGTACAGCTTCAATTCCCGGCAAGTGACATGATTCAGATGAGCGCAGTAGCGGCTGGCTTATTGAAAAACACCGGTTGTGCTGGTTCTGAATTCGTTGCGGACCTTGTATCAAAGTCACCAACGCACCTTGGTAACGGTTTGTGGCTAACGGGTAGCGACAAACAAGTTTCTCGCACTGGTATTTCATTTGTGTCTACTGCTAATGATTGTGAGTTCGAAGGTGAAAAAGTTCGAGGTCTTGTCGCTTTTGCCGCTTGTAACAACTCGCACCAAGGGATCCTTGGCCAACTGTCTAAGATCGTTTTTGACCAGCAACAAGAGCAACTACTTAACGCATCAGTTGAGCAAGTGTTAGCGTTTCTTAAAGGTGAACCACAGACACCTGAGACTTCAGATGCGGGCAATAGCGCTGTATTCAAGATCAAGAACACTCACGGATTGCATGCTCGCCCAGGTGCAATGCTCGTTGCTGAAGCTAAAAAGTTTGAGTCAAACATTCGTGTTGCCAATCTTGATGGCGACGGTAAAGAAGTCAACGCTAAGAGCCTGATGAAAGTCATCGCGCTTGGTGTTAAGCACGGCCATCAACTTCAGTTTTCTGCAGAAGGCCCAGACGCTCCTCAAGCATTAGAGTCTATCGGCAAAGCGATTGCTGCAGGCCTTGGTGAAGGTTAAGAGGTCGATATGAGTTTAGCGAAAACAAACCGCGTCGTGACTATCACGCTTAACCCTGCCCTCGATCTTACCGGATCACTCGAAACGTTAAATCTTGGTTCGGTTAGCCTGGTTAAGCAAAGTAATCTCCATGCTGCAGGTAAAGGTGTAAACGTCGCGAAGGTACTTAGCGACCTTGGCGCTGACGTTACAGTTACCGGCTTCTTAGGCAAAGACAATCCTGAGTTATTCCACCAGCTTTTCGATGAGATTGGTGTAAACAACCAGTTTATTGAAGTTGACGGAGCTACCCGTATCAACGTCAAACTTGTTGAGGCTAACGGTGAAGTCAGCGACATCAACTTCCCGGGTGTACAAGTTACTCCACAAGATGTTGCTCGCTTTGAAGAAACACTTTTCCGTTTGGCTGAAAATCACGACTACTTCGTTGTTGCGGGTAGCTTACCTGGCGGCGTAACTCCGGAGCAGTGTGCAGATTGGATTGAAAGACTTCATCAGCAAGGCAAGCGCGTACTGTTTGATAGCAGCAAAGCGGCCCTTCGCTCTGGTATAGATGCTCACCCTTGGTTGATTAAGCCAAACGATGAAGAACTCGGCGATTTTGTTGGCCGTCATCTTGAGACTGCCGAGCAGTGCCAGCAAGCCGCACAAACCCTGAGCAATAAAGGCATCGAAAACATTGTTGTTTCAATGGGCGCGAATGGCGTTATGTGGCTCAACCAGGGCGAGTGGCTGCGTGCTCAGCCACCAAAAATGAATGTTGTAAGTACAGTGGGCGCTGGCGATACGCTTGTTGCTGGGCTGTGCTGGGGTCACATGCAAGTGATGCCGAAAAACGATTTACTGCGCTTCGCTACCGCGCTTTCTGCACTTGCAGTTAGCCAAGTGGGCGTTGGATTAACCAGTGAGGAACAACTGGAGAACATCAAGCTGCAAACTGAGGTTAGCGAGCTTTACCCTAATACGCACTTAGACAAACACTAAGGAACAGAAGGTTATCAGTATGAATATTGCGATTATTACAGCTTGTCCAAGCGGGGTTGCAAACAGCATCCTTGCAGCAGGACTACTAGAACAAGCGGCAGCGAAGCTGGGTTGGTCAGCTAAGATTGAATGTCAGTCAAGCGTTGTCGAACCAACCGTTCTGACTCAAGAAGATATTGACCAAGCAGAAGCGATTATTATCGCTGCAAATACACCTGTTGATACGTCCCGTTTCGTTGGTAAGAAAGTCTATCAAGCGCAAATTAGTACCGTCGCTAAAGACGCAACGGCATTTTTGCAAATAGCTGTTGAGAACGCAGCGACCCTGACCCAATCCACTGCCCCTGCGGTTAAAACTGAAAGCGCATCTGCTGCGAAGAAAATTGTTGCGATTACCGCTTGTCCGACTGGCGTGGCGCACACCTTCATGGCTGCCGAAGCACTTGAAGAAGAAGGCAAACGTCGCGGCCACCAGATTAAGGTTGAAACTCGCGGTTCTGTCGGCGCAAAAAACCAGTTAACAGATCAGGAAATCGCTGATGCCGACCTGGTCATCATTGCTGCTGATATTGAAGTGCCTTTGGATCGTTTTAACGGTAAGAAGATGTACCGCACCAAAACGGGGCCAGCTCTGAAAAAGACTGCACAAGAGATGGATAACGCGTTCGAACAAGCAACCGTTTACCAGCATTCAGGTAACACGAGTTCCTCAGCAACGGAAGAGAAAAAAGGTGCATACAAACACCTAATGACTGGCGTATCTCACATGCTGCCAGTAGTCGTTGCCGGTGGTTTGATCATCGCCCTCTCGTTCGTATTTGGTATCGAAGCATTTAAAGAAGAAGGCACATTAGCTGCTGCTCTTATGACCATTGGTGGTGGCTCTGCATTTGCGTTGATGATTCCTGTTCTGGCAGGTTATATCGCATTCTCTATTGCTGACCGTCCGGGTCTGGCTCCGGGTCTTGTTGGCGGTATGCTAGCTAGCTCTACAGGTGCTGGTTTCTTAGGTGGTATCGCTGCTGGTTTCATCGCTGGTTATGCGGCTAAGTTCCTTGCTGACAAAGTGTCTCTTCCACAATCAATGGAAGCACTTAAGCCGATTCTGATCATTCCTTTTGTCGCGACCCTATTTACTGGTCTGGTTATGATCTACATCGTTGGTGGCCCAGTTTCTGGCATCATGAACGGTCTGACTGACTTCCTGAACAACATGGGTTCAGATAGCGCGGTTCTGCTCGGTGTATTACTTGGCGCAATGATGTGTTTCGACCTTGGTGGTCCGGTTAACAAAGCAGCTTACGCATTCGGTGTTGGTCTGCTTGCATCGCAAACCTATGCTCCTATGGCTGCGATCATGGCTGCAGGTATGGTTCCAGCGCTAGGTATGGGTCTGGCTACATTTGTGGCTAAAAACAAATTTGACCAAAGTGAGCGTGAAGCAGGTAAAGCCTCTTTCGTTCTGGGTCTGTGTTTTATCTCTGAAGGGGCGATTCCTTTTGCAGCCAAAGATCCAATGCGCGTTATCCCGGCGTGTATGGCTGGTGGCGCACTAACAGGTGCACTTTCTATGCTGTTCGGCGCGAAACTTATGGCTCCACACGGTGGTTTGTTCGTACTGCTAATCCCTAATGCAATTACTCCAGTGGTTATGTACCTGGTAGCAATTGCAGCAGGTACGGCAGTGACTGGTCTGGGCTACGCCTTCCTAAAGAGCAAATCAGAATCAAAGCAGGTTGAATCTGCAACAGCATAATTCGATTTTTTGCCTCTCCCCTGTAAGGCAAAAGGCACCTCGTAAGAGGTGCTTTTTTTATGCCCAGTACGACTAAAGTCCAATAAATATCTCCCTCAATTCACATATTATCACTACGTTTATTTTGTTACGCTCACAGTAACTTAAGCCGATTTACTGTATAGTGTCTGCGGAATTCACTTTATTTATTGTACGTACTCCTTAATGCACAAACTTGGTACCAAACTTCTTCTTCAATTCTTACTCGTTTTTTGTGCTATGTCTTTAGTGCCTTTTCTCTATTTCTATACCCAATTTGGTCAGTTGGAAGAGAAGACACAGCAGTTCGTTGAGCAGCTAAATCGTAATAAGCTCGAATATGCAAAGGTAGAGTTACAGACTTCTCTACAACAAATGACATCTTCTCTGCGTTACCTTTCAACCAACGGCATGATCAATCAGGCAATTAACGACCCAAGCCTTGAAAATCTCGACGCTCTCGAGCAGTTTTGGTTACTCATCGCCCGTACTCAAACCTATTACTCCCGATTACGCCTGTTGGACGATCAAGGGATGGAAATAGTTCGACTGAATATTGATGAGCGTTTTATAGAAATCGTCTCTAAGGATCACTTGCAATCAAAAGCCAAGCGAGACTATTTTGCTTATGCGCAAAGTTTAGGTGACAACCAAGTCGGCAATTTTGGTATTGATTTGGAGTTGGAGAATGGTCAGGTCGTCACGCCTGTAGTGCCCGCTTATCGTGTCATTTATCCGATAACGCTTAACGGGGAGCGTAAAGGGTATTTTGTCGCAAACCTCGATTTACAGCGTATTTATCGCTCTTTGGCTTACAAGCGTAGCTCGAACAATCTACCCAATGTTGTCACTTCTGAAGGTTACTACCTGATGTCTTCGGACGGTAATAAGCTTATGGGTCATTTAGTTGAGCAACACGCTGAATCAAACATTGCCAAGCAATACCCTAGGCTGTGGCAAAGTTTACAAGCAAACAGTAATGGTACCGTTCAAGAGCAATCTCAATGGTTGTCTTATACAACCGTAGAATTAGACAGCGTCGAGCATATCAATACCCTGATTTTCTTTAGTAAGACCTCATTTGAGGAGGCGCTTTCTTTCACTGAGGAGCAACGACAGGATCTCTACTTACAGCTGACATTTATCTGCATTATTCTGCTGTTACTGACCTTCACTTTTGTGACGTGGAATCATAACCACGAGAAAAATAGTCTGGATAGTAAGATTGCTCGTGCGGCGATGAATGGTATGTCGGCGATGGTCATTACCGATCGCAACAACCATATCATTCAGGTTAACGACGAGTTTACTCGTGTCAGTGGCTACAAGTTAGAAGATGTTAAAGGCAAACCACCTTCGCTGTTCGCCTCCGGCAAACATCAGCAAGAATTCTATATGAAGATGTGGAAGGTTCTTGAAGAGAACGGGCTGTGGGAAGGCGAAGTGGTGAACAAACGCCGCGACGGTTCTCTGATTACTGAGATTCTACGCATCCAAACCGTAAGAGACCGTTACGGTATTATTCAGTTTTATGTGGCATCGTTCGTCGACATTTCTCATCGTAAAGAGCTGGAAAACCGGCTGAGAGAACTGAGTGAGAAAGATGCGATGACTTCTCTATGGAACCGTCGTAAATTTGATGCCGAGATGCAATCACAGGTTCAGCGGACCAAGCGTTACAAACAGAATGAAGTTACCGCCCTCGCCCTGATCGATATCGACCACTTTAAGCGCATTAATGATACTTATGGTCATGACCGCGGTGACGAAGTAATAAAAGCAGTGGCTAACTCACTGACTCATCATTTGCGTGAAACCGATATCATTGCCCGTATTGGTGGCGAAGAGTTTGCCATCATCATGCCTCACACTGCACTGGCTGAAGCTGAAGTCGTGGTTAACCGACTACGTACCGCAATTAATCTAGAGAGTGACCTTAATATCACGGTGAGCGCTGGCATTACTGAATTATCCAGTAGTTCTGAACAGACCTATAAGCGTGCAGATATTGCACTATATGAGTCCAAATCTTCGGGTCGCAACCAGGTTTCAGTTTTTCCTGCCAGTGAAGCCAGTTCGATTGCTTAATTTTGGTGCATAGCACATCTGCTGTGCACCAAACTGCCTCACCAAATTCTTCATTTATTGCTAAGTAGCTGATATTTAACATTACGCTGTGTTGGCGTAAATCTTGTACTACTCTCTATATGTCCTTTGTTGCACTAATATGGAGATTAGAATGCAAGATACACTCACCGTTATACTCGCAGGTGGTATGGGATCAAGATTGAGCCCTCTCACGGATGATCGAGCAAAGCCGGCAGTTCCCTTTGGTGGTAAGTACCGAATCATTGATTTTACCCTGACAAACTGCCTCCACTCCGGGCTGCGTCAGATCCTTGTGTTGACTCAATATAAATCGCACTCTTTACAAAAACATCTACGTGATGGTTGGTCTATCTTTAATCCGGAATTAGGCGAGTTTGTAACAGTCGTGCCCCCTCAAATGCGCGGTGGTGGTAAGTGGTATGAAGGAACAGCCGATGCTATCTATCATAACTTATGGCTGTTGGAACGCAGCGACGCAAAACATGTGATCGTACTTTCCGGTGATCACATTTATCGCATGGATTATGCGGAGATGCTTAAAGATCATATCGCGAACAATGCTGCTCTTACTATAGCGTCAATGGATGTGCCCAGAGATGAGGCTTCAGCGTTCGGTGTACTCTCTACCGATGAGAATGGCTTAATTGATACATTCTGTGAAAAACCCGATAACCCTGAACCTATGCCTGGCAATAACGGACGTAGCCTTGTATCTATGGGCATCTACATTTTTGAGATGGACACTCTACAGCGGGTGTTAGAGGAAGATGCCGACAGCCTGAATTCTTCACACGATTTCGGTAAAGACATTATCCCTAAACTGATCGATGAACGTAACGTCTACAGTTATAACTTCTGTTCAGATCGTGGTCGAGTCGCAAAGGACTGTTATTGGCGTGATGTCGGTACTATAGACTCTTTCTATCAAGCCAATATGGATCTGCTAGAGCCGATCCCGCCAATGAACTTATATCAGCCTAGTTGGGGAGTTCGTACTTATGAACCACAACTGCCACCAGCACGGACCGTTTCGTCAGCTACGGGCAATGAGGGGATATTTATCAATTCAATCATTGCCAATGGTGTGGTTAATTCCGGAGGTTCGGTTCAGCACTCGATCATATCTTCAAACGTACGCATAGATGATAGTGCAACGATCGTAGACAGCATCCTGTTCGATAGCGTGGTGGTTGGTGAAGGGTGTAAATTGGTTAACTGCATCATCGATAAACATGTCGTTATTCCGCCAAATACCCAAATCGGTCTCAATCGGGTCGAAGACGCAAAACGATTCCACATTTCGGATGAAGGCATCGTCGTTGTGCCAGAGAGCTACCAGTTCTAAACCTATCAGGATTAAAAAAAGGCCTTGGACATTTCCAAGGCCTTTTTTATCAGTGCTTATTGCCGACAAGTTACCTCATCCCAGAACCAGTTTGACTGGGTTGGTGACTCCCAAGTGCCAGGGCTGTTTTTGGCAACAAAACACTTATCGTTATAGATATACGTTGTGCCATTCACCGCTTGAGTCACACCTGGTTCCCAAACTTCAACAGGACCCGTTGGTTCTGTTCCCCCATTATCACCGCCGCCGTTACCACCATTACCAGAAGAGAGATCCGCAAGAGGTAAATCTGGGTACTCAGCCTTAAGTGCATAATCAACACCGTTGATCTTAACCGTGTAATTTGCAGGCCCCGAAACTGGCAGGTAGTAAACCATGTCTAGCTCATAGACGTCACCATTAGCCATGTCGTTCCAAGCCGGTAGCGAGAACGATACGCGGTGCATCGTGCCATCTAGACCACCAATATTGTCGGCTCTGGTATGCCCGGACGAGATAACCGTTAAACCACCACCAGATTGATCTTTGGCGTTATCCGGCGCCGAGACAGGAATATCAAACTGGAACTCTGTTCCACCTGGGATCACCTGACCTGTGTTGTTAGTGAAGGTAATTTTAGGGTTGATTGGGTAATTTTGGTCGCCAACTTTGAACCCACCTACGGTTACCGTAATATCGACGGCTTCTGCTGGCATAGCTGCTGTCGCAACCTTATTGCCATACGGTGTAGCGGTAGCAAACTTGTCGTAGATCGCCTTAGTCATGGTATTACCCATGTGGTACTCACCACTACCATTCGCACAGGCTTGTTCAGTTAAATCAACGCTTGTACGCTGTCCATTAGCATCGAGGTTATAACAGTTGTAATCCCCTGCAAGTTCCCAGAACATGATGCCACCGATTTCTTTATCGATAACGTAATCCGCTTTGACCGATACCGACTGCTCATCTTCAGTAGAGAGGAATACACTCTTGTCTGCGTTCCACAACCAAGGCGCGACCGCTACAGAGTCGTAATTACGGGTATAAGTACCGACCAATTGGTGCGCTGGATTGTTAGGGTCAAGATTGTAAGCAGCGGCGTAGCTACCTAAAATTCCATTCTCCAGGTTTTTGGCATGCCACATCGGACCTGAACCTGCACCCATCTCGTTACCTTTCGGGTCAGTATCGTGCCACATGTTATCGATACCGACCGCACCGTTACCACAGTTGTTGCTTTCACCTTCGCCTGTACCTTCAGGACATTCAGCCTGATTTGGCAACGCAGCTCGACCCCATAGACCATTGGTACCACCAGTTACGCCCTGCCAACCACGGGTATAGTAAGGCACACCAATATTGATTCGACCTGCTGGCATTGAGCCACGGAAGTAATGGTAGGCCCAGTCCGTATTAAGGTAACCGATACCGCCATACTGAGAAGTGGTGTAGACGTTCCATTGCGCTAGCTCTGAGTCTTCGCCGGTATCATACAGCGCTGCATTGTGACCAACATGATCGTTCCAGGCACCGTGTAAATCGTAGGTCATGATGTTGACGTAATCGAGGTATTTAGTGACGTCAAATGTTTCCATACCACGTAACAGGTAACCTGAAGAAGGTGCTGCGATTGTTAGCATGTAATGTGTGCCGTCCTCAGCAGATGCGGCATCGAGTTTTTGGCGCAGAACTTTCATTAGTTCCTGATATGAGGCCCATAAATATGGACGACGTGGTTCCATAAACTCTTTGTCATACGGGTTACCTGCACCTGCCATCGAAGTTGGATATTCATAATCGATATCCAAGCCGTCAAAACGATAGGTACGCATCATAGCCACAGCGGAAGTCGCAAACTTTTCAATACCCGCATGGTTTATAGAGCCGTCGGCATTGGTCGTCATGGTGTAGAAACCACCGTCAGCGACGCGATTACCGTCAGCACCAAAGTGACCCCCTGTTTCAGCCCAACCACCGATAGAGATCAGCGTTTTAACGCCATAACGTTCTTTGTATGTTGCCAGTGCACCAAAGTGGCCTTTAAAGCCAAGCGTTGGATCAATATCGACTCCTGGCCACTCTTTACCCGTAGCCGCATTGTTCGGGTCATTAACATCACCTAAATTAACATTACCATCCGGGCCAATTCCGACAAACGCGTAGTTAATATGGGTTAACTGTTCCCATGGAATATCTTTAACCAGATAAGCGGCTTGTGGATCATCACCAGCACGCCAGCTAGTAAAGTAGCCAATTACACGGCGAGGATGGTCCGCCCCCATCAGCTCACGACCATCTTCGTCATAGGCTGTACAGTATGGAACATTGATACCTTCAGTCTGATACAGGCCATCTGGTCGACAATTTGCTGCGCTAGGTGTGCCATTTACCTGAAGTGTCGCAGCAGTAGAATTAGTATTCGCACCAAGGTTATCCGTAGCCTTGGCATATACAGATAGGTTACCTGCCTGGCTTGCAGTGTAGTTTAATACATAAGGTTGTGCGGTCGCGGTCCCAACCAGTGATCCAGCGACGAAGAACTCTACCTTATCAATTGTACCGTCAGAATCAGCAGCATTGGCGGTGAGCGTCACCTCTGCTCCCTGATCTACAGCAGTACTGGAAAGTGTTATTTCAACGCTAGGAGCAATATTGTCAGGCGTTGTCGAGCTGACATTAATCGAGACATTACTCAGTTGGCTCTTAACTCCGGCATCATCAAATGACGCGGCGCTGATTTGATGTGTACCGGATGACGCTAACCAGGTAGTTGTATATGGCGCGGTATTTGATTCTGCCACCACAACCCCATCAACCACAAACTCTACTTTGGTTACGCTACCATCAGCATCCGCCGCATCAGCTGAAATTGTGACAACGTCACCCTCAGTGATAGTATCAGTAGCAAGTGGTGAGGTTAATGAAACTGTTGGTGCCTGATTCTCGCCCGTGGTACTACAGCTTCCTAAGTCACTCCAGTAATCCCACTGACTTGATGAATGAGTCGAAGGATCATTGTTTTCAGTCCAGTAATTTGCCTGATAAGCCTTGCCAGCGTGTTCAACTTGATCGCCGCCTACATAGGTTGCTGTCGAGTCCCAACTAGCCAGAGTTGTACAATCAATCGCTGCGTAACTGTTAAACGCCATTAAGCATGACGCACTTAACGTGCTAAGCGTGAACACGCGTTTAACGGTGTTCTGTCTCGATATCTGCATGTGCCCTCTATCCTTAAGTAATTGTTATATCATTAAAATTATTAATTATTGACGCCGAAGAACTTAAGTTCTTCAGTAAAATAACACTAGATAAGATTGAGGAAATAACACGCTAATATTGTCTATTGTCCAAAATGACTCGCAATATCGGATGTTGTACGTGCAACAGAACACCACTTAATTTGTATCGATAACTAATTTCTGATTTATTTTTGTACAAAAAATAAACCTCTTCATGGAGACCACGAAGAGGTTTTGTACAGAAGATTGACTAGATCTACTATAGGGGGAAAAGAGAATAATTCTCTTTCGGCTATTAGTATTGCCTAATTCTTTGTTTAAAAACACTGTAAAGTTGCAACAGCCTGTTTCCCCTTTTCAGATTATGCTGACACGTTTGCCTTTGGCGTCTCATTAAAATGGCGCTTAAACTCCCGCGAAAACTGCGAAGTACTGTTATACCCAACCAAGCGAGCAGCATCACCCGCTTTTAATCCTTCAAGCTGAATCAACTCTTTCGCTTTGTTTAGGCGTACTTTCTTAATGTACTGAATCGGCGTCTCTAACGTTACACTCCGAAAGGCCTGATGAAAGGCTGAGATACTCATATTGGCCTGTTCAGCTAGATCCTGCACCGTTACGGCTTCAGTGTAATTCTTATGCAGGTAATCGAGTGATTTCGCCACTCGCGCGTAATGGCCTTCATGACGTGCCAGATCAAACAGCACATACCCTTCCTGGCTCAATAACACACGGAAGGCTAACTCTTCCATCAGCCCATTAGCGAGAATGGCGGTTTCTATTGGATTACATAATGCCTTCATCAGACGTTTGCAGACGTCGAGCATCATCTCATCCATAGCGACTGACTTTAGACCAGGGTTAGTCGATACCTCGTGACGAGATTGAAAGCAGTGCATTGAATCTAGCTTATTCACTAACCGGTGAAGCAGCTGCGGGTCGATATCGATACTAAGACCAAGCAGAGGCTCGCCATTTTCGGCAAATGCCTCACACTCGAGAGGCATTGGAACACCGACCACTAAGTAGTCGTCTGGCCCATAACGCACTGGCTCATTACCCAGATAGATATTTTTCGTCCCCTGGCCGAGAACAATCACACCGGACTGATAGACGAAGGGTTGTCGAGAGTTACCTTTACTACTGCGATAAAAGTGTACCCCTTTTATTTCTGTTTCAGTGATTCCCTCTAGTTGATGCAACTGCTTGCGTTCAACATAGTCTTGCATCAATTCAGCTAACGTCATTTTCACTCCGAGCCAGGCAAATTTGTAGAAATAGGCAATAAGTTTAGAGAAATTGACCTTTATCGGCGCCAATGTCAATACTAATATGCACTATATCTTTTTAAACATGTAACAGCATGGAACCAAGAGGCAAGTCGCAATGCAATTTAGCTATGTAAACCCAACCCTGATTCATTTTGGTCAAGGTCAAATTCAAAGCATCAGTTCGGCAATCCCAGCAGATAGTAAAGTATTGGTCATCTATGGTGGTGGTTCTATCAAACGCAATGGTGTATACGACCAAGTTGCGAAAGCGTTAGAAGGTCATCAATGGACGGAATTCTCAGGTGTTGAACCTAACCCAACCAAAGAGACAATGGATAAAGCGGTTGAGATCGTCAAGCAACAAGGAATTGATTTCATTCTTGCTGTCGGCGGTGGTTCTGTAATCGACGGCTCAAAATATGTCGCAGCAGCTTCACACTACGACGGTGATGGTTGGGACATTTTCACTGGTAAGCATCAGGTCACTTCTGCAGTACCTCTTGCGGCTATTCTAACCCTGCCGGCAACTGGCTCTGAGTCAAACATGGGCGCAGTGATTACTAAAGCGGAAACTCAAGATAAACTTCCGTTTATGACACCTCACGTACAGCCAAAGTTTGCGGTAATGGACCCGGACGTAATGAAGACACTGCCTGAGAAGCAGCTGATCAACGGTATCGTCGATGCTTGGGTACATGTATGTGAACAGTACCTTACTGTTGCTCATGACGGAATGGTTCAAGATGGCTACTCTGAAGCGCTGCTTAGAAACCTTAAGCAGCTTGGTGAGCAGTTTGAATCTCGCGACAATGACGCGTGGCGCGCAAACCTGATGTGGAGTGCTAACCAGGCATTGAACGGTCTTATTGGCTCTGGGGTTCCTCACGATTGGGCAACGCATATGATCGGTCATGAATTTACAGCTCTTTGGGGAGTGGATCACGCCCGTTCACTGGCTATCGTTCAACCTTCATTGCTGCGCAACCAGATCGATGTTAAGCGCGCTAAGCTTGAACAGATGGGTAAAAATGTCTTTGGTTTAGCCCAGTCAGAAACATTAGCTGAAGAGACCATTGCCGCTATGGAAGCTTTCTACCAGTCACTTGGCGTAACAACGCAATTTAGTGATTACCAGGAGTCTAAACAGCAAGCAGTAGATGCAGTACTTGGCCAGCTAGAAATGCATGGTATGGTCGCTCTCGGCGAGCATCAGGCGATTGATTTGGCACAGAGCCGAAAGATTGTTGAACTAGCTATTGCCTAAGTGAATCTAAAAATTTAGTCTAAAAAGCAGCTGAGGCTGCTTTTTTTGTTTATATAAGAAGGATTCTATGTGGTTGCTGATCGTCGTAGTGTGTACGATTCATATCTGGAGTATTGATAGAAGTAATAAATGGCTGTTCTACACCACTAAGGCCACTCCAGTTCTTCTCATGTCAGCGATCGTTTTCACTCAACCTGACCCGCTAGATTTCTATACAATCGCGGTTGGTGTTGCCCTGCTGCTGTCGTCTGTGGGTGACCTCTATTTGATGCACCCAAAAGATAAGTTTTTGCAAGGCTTGAGTCTGTTTCTGTTAGCCCATATTGCCTATAGCGCAGCATTTATTCATCAGGTTGTAGTAATCAGTAATTATTGGGTATTACTCTCTCTAGCGGCTACGGCAGTTATCATCTACCTACTTCTCTTACCAGGACTTGGTCGCTCTAAAATCCCCGTCGCAATTTACTCTGTTGCTATCGTTATTATGGCTTGGGGTGCGGTAGAGTTTTGGACGCAGGCAAAAATTCCAGCGGCTGGCTACGCCATGCTTGGTGCACTGACCTTTGTTGTCTCTGACATCGTACTGGCGGTAGACAGGTTTCGCAGTAGTTCAGGTTTCTCTCGCCATGTTGTCATGGTCACTTACTACACTGCGCAGGGACTATTAACCCTGTCAGCAGTTACTTAACCTGATAGCGGTATATCAAATCATCATAATACTGGCCGCCAATCTGGTAGGCATCTTTTTCGCGCTCTGCGAGGCTAAAGCCAGCCTTCTCCAATACTTTACACGAGGCAACATTGCCATCTGTAACAATCGCGTTAACGGTTTCAATTGGGTAGTTCTTGGTTGCATGGCCGATCAGTGCAACCAGTGACTCTGTACCATAACCACGACCATGAAATTCCGGTAACAGCAGGTAACCGACTTCAATATGCTGTTGATTTTCTTCAGAGAGACACAAACCCGTTACCCCGATAGCATCGCCGGTCTGCTTCTCGCGGATAACCAAACATAACCAATGGCTGTTCGGCCAACTCCATTTCGGAAGACGGGATTCAAAACGCTGACGAATCTGTTCCGTCGATGGTTTATCAAATGCATAGCGAATCACATCATCATCTTGATGTAATCTCTCAAATAGCTGCCAATCACTCTCGGTGATCTGGTCCATTAGTAGTTGTTTTGATTCAATTGGGTACATTAAAGTTCTCTAATTAAATATCTCTTCCAGCGCAAGCTTCGATTTCTCAACCAACGAGATGAGTTCTGTCCTTTGCTGAACAAATACTTCCAGTGGCTGGAGCGCTTTTTCTATATCTAAACACAAGTCAAATAAAGCATGTAAGCCTAAGCTACCCGCCGAACCTTTTAACTTATGCGCAAGTTGTTTGATTTCGTGCTGATCATTGTCTTGCTTCGCGGTGTCTAGCTGGCTGATGATTTGATCGGCCCCATCGGAAAACAGGCGACAAATCTCGATCATTTTCTCTTTACCAAGCACTTGCATATCGTTCAATACCACTTGGGCATCGATAACCCGGCGATCGTAACTCTCGCTCACTTGCGCTTCCTCTTTATGGCACTCTTTCTGCTCTAGCAACAAAGGCTTACCCTCTAAGCTATTCTGAATCATGTGACAAAGTGCGTCTTTATCGAGCGGTTTAGGCAAATAGCCGTCAAAACCTGCAGCGATATAGCTCTCAACCTCTTCGTTATACACGTGTGCCGACACAGCAATCATAGGTGTTGCGGGTTTGTCGGTCGAACCTTGCTCAAACTGTTTTAGTTCAGCGAGTAGTGTGACACCGTCACAATCAGGGAGGTTAATATCCATTAACACAATATCGAACGCATGCTGAGAAAAGAGTTCTCGCGCGTTCTTACCATCAACTGCGGTCAACGTTTCATGCCCCATACTGGCTAAGAAACCTTCCGCAACCATACAGTTAACGGGATTATCTTCGATCAAAAGCACTCTAGCGGTAACGGTGCAATCAGCGCTGGTTTCATGCTCCTCAACCTCTTGACCCGTTTGTAGAGGCACAGAGAACCAGAACCGACTTCCCTCGCCAATCTCTGACTCAAGATGGATTTCACCACCCATAGCTTCAACCAGACGCTTACTGATCGCGAGACCAAGTCCAGTACCGCCCTTACTACTTAAGCCGCCTGACGCTTGCGTGAAGGCGTCAAATAGGGTCTGCTGCTCCTGTTCACTGATGCCCACACCTGTATCAGACACTTCGAAAAGGACATGACCCTGTTGGTCCGGGTCATGAGCAACATAAATATCGACATTCCCTTTGTCAGTGAACTTGATAGCATTTCCAACAAGATTATTAAGTACCTGACCGATTCGCGTCATATCGCCGAACCAGAATTTATCCACATCACTTTCAATAAAGTACTCTAATTGCAGTGATTTCTCCTGCGCGCGACCATTGAGCAACTGTTTGGTGTCATCGACCATAGCATACAGATTAAAATCAACTGGGCGGATTTCTAAGTGGCCCGCTTCAATTTTTGAATAATCGAGGACATCATTCAGAATAGCCAGCAGTCCCGTACCACTTCGGTTAATCACATCAACATAATGGCCTTGTTGGCGGTCTAGACCTGTATCTTTTAGTAGACGTGCAGTACCAAGTACGCCGTTCATTGGCGTGCGAATTTCGTGGCTCATCGTCGCGAGGAAGGCAGATTTCGCTCGGCTCGCCTGCTCTGCCTCTTGTCGTGCTCTGGCGTGGTTCTCTACTTCTTGGTTAAGTCTTGAGTTCGCATCCTGTAATTGGTGCGTGCGCTCGGTGACAAGCTCTTCGAGATGACCTTTATGCTCTTCCAGTTCTCGCTTCGCCTTTGCTTCACTCTCAGCGACGACCTTAAGTGCTTTCGCTGTGTTTCGGGCAGTGATTATCGCCTGCCCCATATGTGCTAGCTCGTCATTACCCTTTACAGTAACATCCACCTGTAGTTGGCCTTTAGCGATCGACAAGAGTGCAGAGGAGTACTCGGCTAAGCGTTTAACTACTGATATATAAACGACTTTCCACACGATCAATACCACGATCACCATGCCGAGTACGGTAATAATGGTGAGGGTTAACTGGGCGTAATCAAGCGTGGTTTTAAGTTCATCTACTGCACGAGTTGTCGAAGAATTAGATTCGTCCACCAACTTGTTTACCGTAGTGTTCAGGGTTGTAAACTGATTAAGAGTATCTTGCATCAATTGTTGGGCAGAACGCTCGTTGTCATATCGCTGAGCCAACACATCGAATACAACCTGACGTAATTCGAGCTTCTTAAGCAAATCTGCCATTTGCAATGATCGAGTCGGATCTTCCACCGCCTGCACGCGGCGCTTCATAATATTGAGGTTATTGATAAACTCTTGTCTTATGGTTTGAATACGGCTGATGTCAGATACCGTGCGCGCCTCCTCGATGTGGTTAAGAAGCTTAAAAGCCAGCAGATGCAATTCATGCAATCGTTCAGAGAGGTCGAGATCCACTTCGACCAAAGCATCAAGGGCATTATATGCCTGATCTATTTTCTGCTTCTCTAGCAGCGCGTAGATATGAGTGACGTTGGCGACGGCGATGGTCGACGTGTTGGCAACCTGGGTGCGGGTTAGTTGTTCTAGCTCTAGTGCCAGTTCACGTAGCTCGCTGGTTCTAACCGCAATGTCTTCACTGAGGAACAGTCGTCTCTCAACCACGATGCCAAACTTTGCCAAGGTATCGATAACCACCTGCACGTCTGACTCGAGTCGCGTTAGTAGCGCTGAATCGAAAGAGTCCGAGCCCAGCTGCTTAATATGAGTCAGTAACGACTCAAGCTGTGAAAACAACTCTTTACCTGAGCTTTGACGCTGAGCTTCAGTTTTCGCGTTTGATAATGTCTGAACAGAAGAGATGATCCGCGAGCTCAGTTCTGATACCTGTCTCGCCTCGATCATCGAAGGAATTGCCGAGTTAACGACATTTCGCTCTGTTTTGGCCACGGAAGTGAAGCCAAATACCCCGATTAGTGCGGAAATCAAAACCAATAACGCCATTGCGAGGAACGCAAGCAGCAGTTTGCGTCCAATACTGGCTTTAGCTAATAACATCGAGAATCTTCGCTTCTTAAGTCTTGTATAATGCGCTATATTTTGCAGTGTTTAATCCGCCTTTACCAACGAAATACTGCATGTCTTTGATCTCAGCTATTCAAAAGCGAGCCACATTATTAAGCACAATGCTACTCATTGCATGGAGCTCTCAGGCTCATGCACAAGAACCGTTACGAGTTTGTGCTATTTACCCACACTTAAAAGACTCCTACTGGTTGTCGGTTAACTATGGAATGGTTGATGAAGCGAAGAAGCAAGGGATTGATTTAAGAGTTCTCGAAGCCGGAGGCTACCTTAATCTGGACAAACAGCGTGAACACATGTCTCTTTGTACTCGATGGAATGCAGATGCGATAATTCTCGGTACTGTTGCGCCCGATCTATTTTATAGCTCATTACGTCAGAGTGTTGGTTCTATCCCTGTCTTTGCTACCGTTAACAAACTCATTCTCGATAAAGAGAACAGCACTTCATTAAAAGGTGAAGTAGGCGTTGATTGGTATTGGATGGGCTACTACACCGGAGAGTACCTCAAATCTAAACACCCTAAAGGGTCCGGCATCACGAACATCGCTCTGTTACCCGGCCCGAAATCTAGTGGTGGAACTAAACCGGTAATCAAAGGCCTGTATTCTGCTCTAAAGGATTCCGATATCCACATCGTAGAGACACTTTGGGCGGACAATGACAAGGAGTTACAGCGTAACCTTGTTCAGCATGCGATTGATAATAGTGAACTCGATTATATCGTTGGTAGCGCTGTCGCTATAGAAGCGGCAATTAGTGAGCTTCGCAGTGCCGATAAATCAGATCAAATCGGCTTGGTTTCAACCTACCTTAGTCACGGTGTCTACCGTGGGCTGTTAAGAAAACGCGTTCAATTCGCACCAACTGATAAAATGGTCGAACAGGGTCGCCTGTCAGTGCTTCAAGCGGTGCACTATTTACGTGACGAACCTTACGAGAAGATTCAGGCGCCGATCATTGAGCCGTTAACACCAAATAAACTCAACCCGAAGGTGATTGCACAATCACTCTCTCCTTCGGAGTATCGACCAACATTTTACGTCTATAACGAAAACAATTAGGAAGTCTAAATGGAAAAAACGACTCGTACCTTGCCTGCACACAAACACGTTGCCCTGGTTGCCCACGACAACTGCAAACCAGAGCTGCTTCGTTGGGTTACTGAAAACAAAGAGAAGCTTCAACGTCATTTTCTCTACGCGACGGGGACGACTGGTACCATGCTGAGTAAAGAAACCGGCTTGGCAATCAAAAGTATGATTAGCGGCCCTATGGGTGGTGACCAACAGCTTGGTGCACTGATTTCTGAAGGCAAGATTGATGTATTAATCTTCTTCTGGGATCCACTAAACGCCGTGCCTCACGATCCAGATGTGAAGGCACTACTGCGTATTGCCAGTGTTTGGAACATACCTGTTGCGACTAACCGCGCCACAGCAAAATTCATCATCGAATCGCAGTTGATTGAACAAGAAGTCGATATCGAGATCCCAGACTACGAGGCCTATCTGGCTAATCGTACATAAATAAGCGTAATAGCCCGTGATTTTCACGGGTTTTTTATTTATTGCCGCTTCCCCACGTATCGATCATATCCGTTGCTGTGAATTGTTTGCGAATTCTCGACAAACTGCATGTTTTTGACGCTTGATTAGACCAAAATCCAATTGTAAGCCGAATGCTATGCCGCTAACCTGTCAATGAATAACAAATAAATCAATAAAACATCTAGTCTGTTTGTCGCTGCCGAGAGATACCGCTATGGATAATAATGATAAGCTCAATGAAGTTCTGTGCTGCCCCCTATGTGGCAGTGAAGAGTACTTACTGTCTGAGAGTGACAGTATGCTTTGCGCCGAGTGCGGTTCCTTTTTCGAACACGTCACCGAGCTGACATCAAACCCTCCGGTGCCAGCGTTTAAGTTGCAATGTCTTTCAATTCCGTCAGTGAGTCATTGACTATAACTCTTGCTCTAATTCGCTGAGGTGGTTGATCTTCTTTAGATCAAAGAGATGTTCTCGGTCGTTAAGACCTGTCAGGTGAACCGAACGCACCCCCGCACGAACGCCCGCTTCAAGCCCTTTGGGTGTGTCATCAACATACAGGCACTGCTCACGGGTAAAGCCCATATTCATGACGCAGTATTGGATAAGGTCAGGCTCTGGCTTCCAGCTGTTAGTATCAAACGCTGAGAAGACTTTACCTTTAAAGAAGGGCAACAAACCGGTTAAATCAAGGCATCGCTCAATTTTGTCTTTTGGCCCGTTAGAAGCCACACAATACTCAATTCCTCGCTTATCGAGCAACTCAAGTATCTCAAACACCCCTTCCATTGGTTTTAATTGCTGCTCAAACAGCTGGTCCAGAATGTCGCGGTAGACAGGCTCAAGCTGATCGATAGAAACTGTGACATCTAATCGCTGCTTGGTAGCGGAGAGAATATCGGCTAGCTTGCCTCCTTCAAAGTGGCTTACCGCCTCATCAAAACTCAGGGTTGCTCCAAAACGAGCAAAGGTGTCGCACAGTGCCTGGCAGCAAAGTCTCTCACTATCGACGAGCGTACCGTCACAATCAAAGATTACACACTGAACTTGGGACTCTGCCATACGGGATACCTTGTTAATTCGTTATGAGAAATAATAAGGTAGTTCAGAGTAAATGAAATGATGTGCTTAACACTTCCCTATTTAATTGAAACTTTATGTCAGATTTTTCGACGATGTCACCATTTGCCACCGCGTAAATGACCAGGCCATCACTGCTCGATAACTAATGGGTGACTCTCATCAACCGTAAGATCCAATTTATCGTACAGACCTGCTACAAAGTCCTGTTTAGTAACTGAATCAAAGTCACTTTTTATTGCAATATCTGAAATAAGAACGGTCTGTTCTTCGCGAGTGACTATGGCTGCTGAAACCGCCTCACCCTGTTTAAAACCGAGGTACAACGAACAAGGAGATGAATAGATGATTTGAGTTAAGAACTCGACGATCATCTGCTGATCAGACTCACTCTGCCACATACTCGACTGAAGCAAAGCAAACATTACCGTCAAGCGATGGAAATCAACCAAGTAAATCTCATCACTAGTAAACGTACCATCTTGTTGAGGTGCTTCTGTTAGTGTTTGATATTGGCGTGTCGCCACTGCCTTTTTATATACCTCTAAACCAGCAATACTTTCTTTGGTCGGAAATTCGACATCCACCTGCTGATAGAGCCATTGGTTTTTCGTTTCAGCAATCTTTGGCAATGTCATAGTTTAGAGTTAACCTGTACAGATAGTGAGAAATTAGCCAGAAGCTTACTCGATAACGCATTGAGGTCACAAGTCTTTTAGCCAGTTATTCGCAAACCATTCTAAAAAGCTGATATGCTAACTAGATTAAAGCTCAGGCTAGTCAAATTTGCTTAGGATACTTATCTATGATGAAAAAAATAATTGCTGTCAGTCTTCTATCACTTGGTCTTACTGCTTGTGACAGTGGCGAGGTGGGTGATGTAAGCCTCGGTTTATTCACTATGAAAGACATCAAGCTTAACCATATGCAAGATCCTGTCGTAACAGGCGTAACCTGTCATGTTGCCTCCATCGAAGCAGACTTTAGCCTTGCAGATCCAAGTGACAGTTCTATCTCATGTCGTCAGACTGGCGAAATCACCCCAGAGATGATCGCTAATATTGATAAGTCGAAAGATGGCGAAGTGGTGTTTAAGAAGTCTAAGAGTATCTTTTTTAAGAGCATGAAGATTCGCCGAATTCTTGATGTTGAAAACCAGACGCTCATGTACCTCTCTTATTCAACTAAAGAGACATCAGGCAGCTTCAAGCACAGCTTGTCTACCGTTCCTCTATGGGGAACCAAAGCCTATGGTGCTTACAAGCAAGCCGAATAGGTTAATTAAGTGCCAAACAGCAATGTTTGGCACTTTTTTATGTAATAAATATGAAAGCAATCTTTCATATATGTGATATTATGCGGGAAAATTTCCAACTCCACTTTTAACATGAAGTTTCCCGGACAGCGCAAATCTAAGCACTACTTTCCAACCCACGCTCGTGATCCACTCGTCAATCAGATGAAGCAGACTCCTAAGCTTTATCGCCCGATTGTGGTCGGTGTTGGTCAAACGATTGTTGACATCGAAGCTCGTGTCGATGACGAATTCCTCGCAAAATACAATTTGAGTAAAGGACACTCGCTCGTTTTAGAAGAGAGTCAGGCAGACGCACTGTATGATGAACTGGTAGAGCGTGAGTTGATTACTCACCAGTATCCGGGCGACACCATTGGCAATACACTGCACAACTACTCCGTCTTAGCTGATAGCAAGTCAGTCCTGCTAGGCGTTATGTCTCGTAATATCGAAGTAGGTTCATTTGCATACCGTTACCTTTGCCGTACTTCTTCGCGTATGAACCTCAATCATCTACAAATGGTTGAAGGCTCTATTGGTCGTTGTTACACCCTGATCTCTGAAAATGGCGAACGTACTTTTGCCATCAACGAAGGTCATATGAATAAACTTCGTCCAGATAGTATTCCTGAAGATGTTTTCGACAAAGCGGCAGCCTTGGTCGTTTCTTCGTACCTAATGCGTGGCAAACCTGAAGATCCAATGCCTCAGGCCGTTGCTCGTGCGATCGAGATTGCTAAGTCGAAAAATGTCCCTGTTGTCCTGACACTCGGTACTAAATGGGTTATCGAAGGCAACGCTAAGTGGTGGCAAGATTACATCAAAGAGAACATCTCAATCGTGGCAATGAATGAAGAAGAAGGTGAAGCCCTGACAGGTGAAAAAGATCCTCTTCTTGCTGCGGATAAAGCCCTTGAATGGGTGGACGTTGTTCTATGTACAGCCGGTCCTGTGGGCTTGTATATGGCTGGTTACACAGAAGATACGGTAAAGCGTGAAACTGAGCTTCCGCTGCTGCCAGGTAACATTGCTGAGTTCAACAAGTATGAATTTAGCCGCGCAATGCGTAAGGCAGACTGTGCAAATCCAGTAAAAGTGTACTCGCACATTGGCCCATACCTGGGTGGTCCACTTGAGATCAAGAACACCAATGGTGCTGGTGATGCTGCGCTATCAGCGTTGCTTCACGATATGGCAGCGAACAGCCATCATCAGGTGAATGTGCCAAACTCTTCAAAGCACGATCAGCCTTACTTGACTTACTCATCGCTATCTCAGATCTGTAAGTACGCTAACCGTGTCAGCTACGAGGTTCTGACCCAGCACTCTCCTCGCCTTGCTCGTGCTCTTCCAGAGCGTGAAGATAGCTTGGAAGAAGCGTACTGGGATAGATAATTCCTTACCGATTAAAAAAGTGCCGCTAAGTTAGCGGCTCTTTTTATTTCTCCAGTGGGTAAAAGATCAATCTTCCCTCTTCGACCATCATACAATCCATATTAGCTGCATGTGCTGCTTGCAAGCCAAGCTTGGTATCTTCAAAGACGATGCATTTTTCTGGCTCAACCTGCATATCCTGAGCCGCTTTGAGAAAAGTATCCGGGTTGGGTTTGTGATTATCGACATCGCTGGCAGTGACAACGACATCAAGCATGTCAATTAATCGCGCTTTAGTCAGCAGTCTTTCGGCACTATTACGTTGACTACCGGTACCCACTGCCAGCTTTTTTACCCCGTAAAAGTGGTTCAAGACATCAAAAGTACAAGGTATAGGTTCGCCAATGTCATCCAGTTCAGCAAAAGACGCCATTTTATACTTTGATACTTCGATAGGATCGAGTGACATTGTGTACTTACTGTTCACTTCCGCTGCTATTTTGTAGCTAGGCATGCCACCTAAACTATGTAACCACTCTTGGCTAAATGGGAAGCCAAAGTGAGATGCCGTTTGCTGCCAGGCTTTCAAATGCCCTGGCATGGTATCCAATAAGGTACCATCCATGTCAAAGATAAAAGCCTGATATTGCTTCAAAATTTCCAACATATTCGCATACAACCTATTTACTAATTGTTAATGGACCGTTCAAATAACTGTACTGTATAAAAAGCGCGCAACTCGATGACTTCGTTGATATAATTATTACTAGCAACTAACCTCAGGTTAGCTACCTATAAATAAATACTTAACAAACTAGGGTAATTGCATGAATATCAGAAATAAACTGTACTCGTTAGGTGCAGTAGCCATACTTGGTGTTGTATTGGTTCTGTTCACTACAACCCATTTTGCCCAAACTACTGCGCAATTAAACCAAGCAAGCTTGCTTGTCGCGAAACTGGAAATACGCCTGCTCAACCTTCGACGCAATGAAAAAGACTTTTTACTACGTAAGGACGATAAGTATCTTACTAAATTTAATGACAACTTATCACTGTTCCTTGAGTTAGAGTCCGAATTAGCAAAGATACTCGCAGATAGAGATCTGCCCGCCAGCAACCAGCTTAAACAGGATATCCTTAGCTATCAAACGGGTTTCAATAATTTGGTTGGCGGTTATCAGAAGCTAGGATTAAAAGCCGAAGATAATCTCCAGGGACGTTATAACGATGAATTAGCGGCGATCAAATCGTCTCTATCAAGTGAGCAGCTAGTCGACCTGTTTGAGTTCAACAACCAAGTACAGTCTGGTGTTCTCGCGGAGCAGCTATTACCCGGCAATGCGAGTGCTTTAGCATCTGCCGCACGCGCTTATATAGACCAAAATAAAATTATCGGCCTCAAATACAACGAAGGTCTTCTCGGTGATACCCGTAACCTTTCTCACACTGTAGAAAAACAATTTAAGTCTTTTTCTGCCGCGCTAGCTGAAGAGTCGCAAGCAACCAGAGATCAGCTCGCCTTCATCAAACAATTGGTTACCGCGCTGGTGATTCTGGTTATCTTTGGTTTTATTTTCCAGATTTCCCGCTCAATCAACCAACAGGTTGCTACGTTACTGAGTGCTATTCAGGAAATAGCTCGCACCAACAATGTTTCTTTACGTGCCAACCTGGTCAGAAAGGATGAACTGTCAGAAATAGGACGATACTTCAATCAATTATTAGACAAGTTCGAACACCTCATTTCCGGAACTCAGTCTAAGTCATCAGAGCTATCACACAGTACTTCGAACATGCACAACGAACTGCAGAACGTTATGGAGCAGTTCCATGTTCAGGCAGACCATACCTCAACCATGGCTACGTCCGTACAGGAGATGGTTTCAACCATTAACGAGATCTCAGAAAGTACAGCGGTCGCGGTTGAAGGTGTACAACAAGCTTCGGTTAATGCCCAGACGGGACGTAAAGTGGTCGAGACCACCGTTGAGAACATTGACCAGCTAACGACCATTCTTGGCAGCAGTCAGGAGTCAATTGGTTCACTCAATAATCACGTCGATAAGATTGGCGATGCGGTCAACATCATTCAGGAAATTGCCGAGCAGACTAACCTACTGGCGTTGAATGCAGCAATTGAGGCAGCGCGCGCCGGTGAACAAGGTCGCGGATTCGCAGTTGTAGCAGATGAAGTGCGTGCCCTGGCGAGCCGTACACATCAATCGACTGAGGAGATCACCAAGGTTGTTACTGCCATTCAGTCACAAATGTCTGAGGTTGTCACGAACATCGATCAATGTAACGATCAGGGTACTCAAACCCTCGAAGCTTCGCAGACACTAGATAGTAGTCTGACTCAAATCCTTGATGATATGACCAACATTCAGGCTAACTCTGAACGTATTGCTTCAGCAATCGAAGAACAAGGTATTGTAATGAACCAGGTCAGTGAGTCCATTACTGAGCTTAACTCGATCTCTGAGGGCAATATGCAGTCGGCGCAACAATGTCTCAATGAAGTGGATAGAGTCTCTGCACAGGCCACGGATATGGACAGTGCAGTTGCTGAGTTTAAAACATCTTAATCGATAGATTTAACGCTAAGAAAATCCCCTCATGTGAGGGGATTTTTTGTTTTAAGGCTTATTCATCATCAAGTGGTATCAGCTTGGTGTTGCCTCCATGGATTTTCTCGCGCCTGCGTTGCACTAACGCGTAGAAGCCAGGGATGAGGAACGTACCTGCCAATAGTACACACAATAGACCGCCTATCAGCGAAATACCCAATGAGTTCTGACTGATGTGGCCTGCTCCCGAAGCGAAGATGAGCGGGAATATACCCAGAATAAATGACCAGGAAGTCATGTTAACCGCACGGAAACGTAGCTTACCGCCCTTCACTGCAGCTTCATCAATTGGCCTATCTTTTTCTTCACGCTCTACCTTAGCAAATTCGACGATAAGGATCGCATTCTTCGCTGCCAGCGCTATCAGCAATACTAAGCCTATCTGGGCGTACAAGTTTAATGGTGTGCCCGTTAAATTAAGCGCCAGAAATGACCCTAATGTCGCTATTGGTACCACTAAAATGATTGCCAATGGAATACTCCAACTTTCATATTGAGCAACCATAAACAGGTAGATAAAGATGAGCGCCAGTGCAAAAGCAAAGATAGCCTGATTACCCGCCAACACTTCCTGATACGCCATCCCGGTCCACTCGTACTGATAGCCTTGTGGGAGCACGTCAGCCGCAACACGCTCCATTGCCGCGATTGCATCACCACTTGAGTAACCAGGCGCTGGCTGGCCTTGTATGATCGCACTTCGGTACATGTTGTAACGCCATGCAACATCAGGCTCAAAGATTTGTTCATAGCTGACTAAGGTACTGAGAGGAATCATTTCTCCACTCGCCGAACGCACATGGAATCGCTCTAAATCTTCCATTCCACTACGGTGTTGGCCATCCGCCTGCATTGTGACACGGAAGTTCTTACCAAACATGGTGAAGTCGTTAACGTAGAGTGAACCTAAGTTACCCTGTAGCGTTTGAAAGACACTCGATAGCGGTATTCCCAGTTGTTGTACTTTCTCACGATCAATATCGACATAGTAGTGTGGTACGTTGGCACGGAATGTACTGAAGGTGAAGCCGATCTCAGGCTGCTTGTTTGCCTCTTCGATCATCTGCCCCATGACCATCGCCAGATCAGTACGGCTACGTCCAAGGGTGTCCTCCAGAACAAACTCAAAACCTGAAGCAGCTCCCATTCCCGGAACCGCCGGAGGTCCCATCGCAAACACGATTGCCTGAGGAAGCTCCATTGCAGCACGACCATTGATTCGCTGCGCAATCGCATTGGCAGAGTGCTCACCATCAAAACCGTTTCGTGTTTCCCAATCATGAAGCTTGATAAACAGTGACGCACCGTTGGACGCCGCGGCTCCCGTCATAAATGCATAACCATTCGCTACGGTAATACCATCCACACCCGGCTCTTGCTCAACGATATCAATCAGCTGCTCGGTCACCTCTTCGGTACGAGACAGAGAAGCCGCATCCGGTAGCTGGACGTTAACCAGCAAGATACCTTTATCTTCCTGAGGTACAAACGCGGTTGAAGTGGTCTTAGCAAAGAAGCTCACTGCTGCAACCGCCACGATGAAGAAGGTGACCAGCAACAGCGCTTTCTTAACCAGGAAGCCTGCGATTTGACCGTAGCGCGCCGTTACGCGCTCTAAACCTGCGTTGAAGGCAGTGAACCAACGAGAGGTATTACCGCCGCCCTGTTTAAGCACCAGAGAACAGAGTGCTGGTGATAAGGTCAATGCGTTGATCGATGAGATGACCACTGAGATACAGATTGTCAGGGCGAACTGACGATACATAATCCCGGTGATACCCGGCAACATAGCGACTGGAATAAACACAGCCAATAGCACTAAGGTAGATGTGATGATTGGACCGGTTACTTCCTTCATCGCAATCAATGTCGCCTTACGTGGACTCATGGACGGATCTTTAGCCATCGTGGTATCGACGTTTTCGATAACAAGGATTGCATCGTCAACCACGATACCGATAGCAAGGATCAAACCGAATAGGGTTACGGTGTTAATGGTGAAGCCAGTCATCTGCATAATGGCAAAGGTACCAATCAGAGACACTGGTATCGCAACCACAGGAATTAGCGTGGCACGCGCACTGCCAAGGAACAGGTAAGTGACCGCAATTACCAGCAAGATCGCCTCTATTAGCGTCTTCACTACCCCTTTAATTGACTCGGCAACGAAGACCGTCGTGTCGTAACTGGTTTCGTACGCAACACCTTCAGGGAAGTTAACACTTAACTGTTCAAGCAGGTCCATCACCGCCTGGCCACTTTCTAACGCGTTGGCGTCTGATTGAAGGGATAGCGCTACAATTGATGCATCCTGACCACGGAACTTACCACTACCATCGTAAAACTTCTTACCTAACTCAACGCGAGCCACATCTTTTAGATAGATGCTTGAGCCATCATTCTGAGCACGCAGTACAACATTTTCAAACTCATCAACACTTTCCAGACGGCCTTTGGTCACCAGATTGAACTGAACTTCCTGAGCGTTACTATAAGGAGCTGCACCTACCCGGCCAGCAGCAACCTGAACGTTTTGTTCAGCGAGTGCTGAGTAGACATCACTAGTGGTTAAGTTGAGGTTGGCCATTTTCTCTGGATCTAACCAGACACGCATCGCGTATTCACCACCACCAATCACGTTAACTTCACTGATGCCTTTGACCCTTGCCAACTGGTCTTTGACGTTGAGGTTAATGTAGTTGATCAAAAACTGATCGTCGTATTTTCCGTCTGGTGAATAGAAGTTCAACACCATTAGCAGGTCCGGAGAACGCTTTTTAACCGTTACACCAACCATACGTACTTCTTGAGGTAGCTTAGACTCGATTTGCGACACACGGTTTTGCACGTTGACCTGCGCCATATCAGGGTCGGTACCAACATCAAATGTAACGTTGAGGCTGTAGGAACCATCATTCGCACTCTTCGAAGACATATAGATCATGTTTTCGACACCGTTGACCGATGTTTCTATCGGGTCGGCAATTGCCTGCTCAACAACCTCAGCACTGGCACCAGTATAGAATGCCGTGACACTTACCGAAGGTGGACTGATTTTTGGATACTCTGCAACTGGCAGAATCGCGAGTGAGATCGCCCCCGCCAGAGTGAGAATGATTGAAATAACCAGCGCAAACTTAGGGCGCTGGATAAAGAAACGACTTAACATTTAGCCCCCTTTATTCAGCGGAATCAGCTTGCTCAAAACGCACTGGTACACCATTGCGAATACGCTGCAAGCCTTGGGTAATTACCTGTTCATCCGCTGACAGGCCCTTGGTTACTATAATCCCGTGTTCTAACTGACGTCCCAGCTCGACGTTTCGTCGTTCTGCGACATTACCTTCAGCCACCAGCATAACAAAGTTGCCTTCTAAGTCGGTTTGTACCGCTCGACGAGGAATAATCACCACTTGCTTGGCTTGTTTCTCTCTCAGCTCAACTCGAATATGCTGTCCCGGCAGAAGTTGATAGTCAGGGTTATCTACCACGGCGCGCATCGCAATGGTACCGGTATTGAGGTCAATACGATTTCCTAAGAAGTCCAGCTTACCTAAGTGTTCAAAACTATCGCCATTTTCAAGTATCACACCCACTTCAACTGCCTGAGCATCGCCATCACCTTTGACTTTGTCCATGCCAAGTTCGAGGCGTTCGCGTTCACTGATGCTAAAACTGGTGTGGACGGGATCCAGGCTAACTAAGGTAGTCAGAATGCCAGATTGTGGTGAAACTAAGTCACCAGTGCTGACGTTACTTTGTGCGGTACGCCCCGCAAATGGAGCACGGATTTCCGTGTAAGAGAGGTTAACTTCGGCTAAATGAAGTTGCGCTTTGCCCGCTTCTACCTGCGCCTGCGCGCCAAGTAATGCAGCGTTGAGATTATCGAACTCAGATTGAGAAATACTGCCTTTAGGCAATAGGTTTTTGGCGCGTTCGAAATCAAGTTCTGCTTTCTTCAAAGTTGCGTTAGCTTGCGCTAATGTCGCTTTGGCACTGGCTAGTTGTGCTTCGAAGGACGAAGGCTCGATGGTATAGAGCAATTGCCCTTTCTCGACCATTTGCCCTTCCTGAAAGTGGCGTGCTTTAAGATAGCCAGTTACCTGAGCGGTAATATTGGTATCCTCAATCGCTTCTATGCGACCGATGTAAGATTTACTTTGCTGGTGACTGCTGTATTCGACTGGCTCAGCAACCACAAATTGTGGTGGTGGTTGAATCTGTCCTTGAGAAGTTTCGCCGCATCCTACGAGAAAAAGCGCGCTGGTCAGCGCGGTACAGATTAACGTTTTTTTCATGAATAGACCGTTAGATAAAGATAAATGGGCTTACCTAAAGTTACCTAACGGCGTATTGCGCTTTGTCCGAACAATATCAGGACAAGAAGCTTAAGTGTTTCAACCTGTTACAAGTTCTAACTTTGTGTGAATATCAGCGATTCGCTGCAGATCTGCGGGAGTTTTCCAACTATAAACAAGCTCAGGTACTGAATTGCCACAAGGAGCATTCCACAGTCTTTCAAGGGTCTGAGTTCCGCCGATATGCTGATAAAACTCGACTGCCTGCGTGTTCTCTTTCATCACTTCCAGATAGACGCCATTGTCTGGGAAGTATTGAGTTATCCATTTGGCAATTTCTGCCAAAAGCTTCACACCCAGTCCTCGGCCTCGATAGTTCGGGTCGATGTGCAGTGAGTCGATAATGGTGCCTTTTTCGAAGTCGTGATTACCAAATGCACAGACAAAACCACACAGCAGTCCCCCCTCTTCAATGAGGAGAACGCGTTGGTTGAAAGGAGGATTGATTAGGCGCGTTTGCCAGATTGCGAGTCGTTCATCGAGGACTTCTTTATCAAGAAAGTCTTGCCCAAGAATACCTTGATAATACTGCTTCCAGCTCTGCGCGTGCAGCGTAGCAATGCGCTCATAGTCGCTATATTCAGCTACTTTTAATTCCATTTATAGTTCCTTATTACTTCCTGTAAGGATTGATTGCCCCTTCATACTATAAAACATTTAACAAAAAGCCAAACATTCTGGCTTTTGCTCTCAAATCTAGATGTTGTTCTGCAGCCCAGTTCAAAACACCGATGAAAAGTTTGGTTACTAATTAATTACACAAAATGGCGTGCGCTAGCCTACATAGTCAGCCATCAAGTTTGACTTACACGTGTTCGCTGATATTCTAGCGAACAACTGTTAGCTCAAAGGAAAAGCTCAATGTCTGGTTCTAACAAACCACCACTGATTTGGTTAAACATCTTTATCTTTTTGTCATCTTTCATCGTTGCTTTGGTTCTGGTCCCTTGGTATGGCCTGTCTAGTGGCTATGGCGTAGAGCACCTGGTTTGGTTCCTTATCGCCTTCTCTTTCTGTAACCTTTCTATTACCGCTGGTTACCATAGATTGTGGTCTCACAAGACTTATGAAGCACACTGGTCACTACGCATTCTTTTTGCGCTAGGTGGCGCGTTCGCACTACAGAACAGTGCGCTTCACTGGAGTTCAGATCACCGAATTCACCATAAGCACGTCGATAATAATGACAAGGATCCTTACTCAGCCAAACGTGGCTTCTGGTTTTCTCATATCGGCTGGATGCTGCGCGAATATAACGCCAATACTTACTCTGATTACGCCAATTGTCGTGACTTACAAAAAGATAAAATCGTCATGTGGCAACATAAGTACTACGTGCCGCTGGCAATCGTGACTAACTTTGGTATTCCGTTACTTCTCGGTGTTATCTATGGTGACATCATAGGTATGTTGCTTGTGGTCGGTGTACTTCGTCTGGTATTAAGCCATCACTCCACTTTCTTTATTAACTCTCTGGCTCATATCTGGGGTTCACAGCCATACACAGATAAAAACACAGCGCGTGACAATGCAGTGCTGGCGGTATTCACCTTTGGTGAGGGCTACCATAACTACCACCATATTTTTGAGAACGATTACCGTAATGGCATTTACTGGTGGCAGTATGATCCAACGAAATGGTTGATTAAGTCGTGTTCGTGGCTGGGTTTAACCAATAAGCTTCGCGTTACTCCTAAAATTAAAATAGAAAAAGCAAAAGCTAAACAGGCACTCGCAACAGCGTCGAAGAACATTAGTAAGCTTCCTAACGCTTCACTGCTTAATGAGACGTTAAACAAGGAGTTTGAAGCGCTCATGGCGAGAATGGCAGATTACTATGATGTCAAAAAACAAGTGCTTGAAGCGAAGAAAAACGATCTGGCGATCAAGTATGAAAAATCACTGCTTAAGTTACGTTATCAGCAGATGAAGCAAGATCTTGCTGAGCAACGTAAGAGCTGGGAAAACTTAGTTGCCCAATACGCATAACAAAAAACGGAAGCTCAGGCTTCCGTTTTTATTTACTGCTTAATCTAATTTATGAAGTCGTTGACGATCTTGTCGATCTCCCCACTCTGCTTCATTTGATTAAGAATCTTGTGGTACTCAGCTTTAAAGCCTTCCTTATACGGGAAGTCAGCACCGTTAGTGACAATACCCAAGAAGCCCTGTTCTGAGCTGATGGTTGCGCCTTCGACCACACTTTGACCATCATACTTACCTTCATTTTGCAGTTTCTTAAGCTCCCACTGAATCGATAGTGCATCGTTCATGTAGCAGTCGATTCGTCCTGCGATAAGTTTGAGTAGATTTTTCGGTGTTCCTTTCGTCTCTGTGACTTTAATTTTCCCAGCTTTCACTGCGCTCCAGAATTCGTCACCTCCGGCAGAAAAGCCTGCGTTGTTACCTATAGTCAGCCCCATGTAATCTCCGGGCCAATTTGGTTTTGGACTACTCAATACAGACTTCTGACAAACCACAACAAGCTTTTCATCAAGGATTGGCACGTCATATTCCATATAAGGTCGTTGTTCAGGGCGTTTGTATGGCGGATAGAGGGCAAATATTTTGCTCCCTTCAATTTGTGACAGACCACGTTTCCACGGAGTGCCCTTTAAGGTCACATTATATTCCGGCATTTTGGCAAAAATGTTCTCTAACACGACAGTGTAGATCCCGGTTAATCGCCCGCTTTCAACATAAGAGTATGGTGGATAAGTGTCATCGCCATAGATAGTAATATCTGTTTTAGCGACAGCAGTGTTGGCAAGTGTAATAGCAAATAACAGCGTCAAAAGTAATCTCATCATAGCCCCCAGTGAATCTATGCATAAACTTTTGTGTTACCGCTAAGTAATAGTTCATGCAAAGGTTAAGTCAAGGTAATGAAACGCCGAAGTTTGGGCAATATTGAGCAATCTGATAACTAAGACTATTGATTAGACTGAAGATACTTCTGGTTTGTAATTAATTACAGTGACTGGACTTACTAACGAATAATTAAACGATATTCGATACAGTCAATCATTTCACCATGTAACTCGGCATAATTACTGACCACTTTAACCGCTTCAAAACCATTGCTGGTCAGAACTTTTTGCGAAGCAGGGTTGGTTGTAGCCGCGTAAGCATAAATTGTTTTTACACGTTTCCCTTTCAGCACCTTGCTCAGCTGCGAGACAGCCCATTTTGCTACGCCTTGATTGATCGCCTGATGGCCAACTCGATAACCCAAGTGTGCGACGGCTTTTTTGCTATCAATGTTGCTGACATTTAACCGACCAAGGATCTTGTTATCGTCACTTTTAATTAGCATAGGCACAAGTTCATTACAGTGATAATCGAGAAGAAACTCGCGAATATGCTGCTTAACGCCTTCAACTGAATAAAAGTCGCTTTCCCGTGGTGGAATGAACTGTTCGAACCATAGCTTATTGTCCAATTCAAAGTCTAACAGTTGCTGTGCATCGCTCAGTGCAATCAATGTCAGCTTCACTTGTCTCTCCTTAGATAACAAAATGGCTCACGTATTACTACGTGAGCCATTGAGGCTATTTCTTCTTACCACGATTAGCGTGGATCTTGAGTTTAGCTTTCATCTTACGTTTGTCTGAATTGCGCCCTTTACGACGTGGCGCTTTATCCGGCTCAATTTCTTCAATTAAACTCGGTTCAAAACCTTGTAACCACTCCTGCGGTAGTTTGGTATCTAGTAATCGTTCTATCGCATGTAACAGGTATTCTTCATCACGACTCATTAGCGACACCGCGAAGCCCTCTTTGCCCGCGCGTCCGGTACGACCAATACGATGGACGTAGTCCTCTGCTTTATAAGGCATGTCGAAGTTAACAACCTGCTCTAATTGCTGGATATCCAGACCACGTGCGGCTACGTCAGTAGCAATTAATGCGCGCACCTGACCTGATTTAAAGTCATCCAGTGCTTTCTGTCGAGCACCCTGACTTTTATCGCCATTGATCGACGCCGCTTTGATACCATCCAACTTAAGTTCTTTGGCAAGTGCATCACTGCCCTGCTTAGTCTTGGTAAACACCAACACCTGTTGCCAGTTTCGTGAGCCAATCAGATAAGCCAGCAGTTCTGCTTTACGTTTCTTATCGACCGGATAAACCATCTGTTTAACCGTGTCAGCCGTGCTGTTTGATGGTGAGACCTGAACTTCAACCGGCTCTTCTAGCATACGGTAGGCAATGGTTTTAATTCGCTTGTCAAAGGTCGCTGAGAAGAACAGCGTCTGTCTGTCATCATTACAACGCTGAAGGATGCGTTTGATGTCCGGCATAAAACCCATGTCCAACATTCGGTCAGCTTCATCAAGAACCAGATACTCGGTCTTATGCAGATTGATGTTTTTGCAATACATGTGATCAATCAGTCGCCCCGGTGTGGCGATAAGAATGTCACAACCCTGATCAAGATTACGGGTCTGGACGTTCATGCTGGTACCACCATAAACCGCGACCACTTTAATCTCTGTTTGCGCTGCGTATTGAGTCAAGTTGTCGAACACCTGTTGAGCCAGCTCTCGCGTTGGTACAAGAACCAGTGCCCGAACGTCATTGCTCTGGATATCACGTTTAGTATCGGAATCGATCAACTTTTGCAGAATTGGCAAACCAAAAGCAGCGGTTTTACCTGTACCAGTTTGAGCACCTGCCAAGACATCCTTCCCTTCTAATACGTGAGGAATAGCCTGTGTCTGTACTTCTGTTGGCTGTTTGAAGCCAAGTGATTCTAAAGTTGATAAAAGCGTTGAGCCCAGTCCGAGAGCTGCGAATTGTGTCGACATTCGGGTTACCTATAATTGCAAGGCGGACGATTCTATCAGAAACTTTTGCTCGCAGTTAGTATCTGTGGATAGAGGGAAGTAAATAGCTCATCTAATTGGTGATAGTTTCGCTCAAGATAAGGAAAACAGTCGGCCAATCTGGTCATTCTCGCAGATCGATTCGACATTCGCTGCAAGGCAAATTCGATGTTTTCGATATGTTGATATGAACTTAGCCACTGACCTTGCCACATGGCTTGAGTGACAGTGACAAAACGCCCCGGTAACTGCTGCTGTTGTTCATCGTTCATCACTTGTTCTAAAGCCGCATTACAGAATTGTTCTAATGGTTGACTATGAAACTCATACCAGCGTTTCGCTAAACAATGATCCCAGAACATATCAAGCGCAATACCTGAAAATCGTCTCGTACCATTGTCAAACAGCTGTCTGGCTTCGATGACAGATCCGTGGCTGTCGGTATATGAATCGACGAAACGGTGCAGTCGAACACCTTGGGACACATGCTGAGAAAACTGTGTGTCAGGGTTTCCCTTAACAAAGTCGCCTAGCAGATTACCAAGTAAACTGGATTGGCAATGTTGTGCGATATGCAGATGCGCAAGATAGTTCAAATCGAGAGTCCACTAATTTTAAGACCTTTTTTATTATCTTTATAAAAGCACAAAGCCAGCGCGAATGCACTGGCTCTTTCTGGTCGCTACCTCAGTAGCCTTTTTAAACATGAAGAATTGTTATTTGAAAATCTCTTCGGCGAGTTCTTCAATTGACTGCTCATAATCTGAGAGCTCGAAGCCAATTTCCATTGCATCTAATAGCTCAAGGCATTCTTCGTTGATTGTTTGGTCACTCATTCTGACCTCCTTTATATAAACACTTCTTTGAGACCTGCTTTCAAGCCTCAACCTGAATATGCGGGTTCATTGTTCCTTTTTAAACCACTTATATGACAGTTTTTTGAAAGGAGAAAGTAAATTCTGATTGTGATTTGAGTTTGCTCTCAGGAAAACGATTACTTTTTACAAATCAGAAGCGGTGTACACTAAAATTTACATTAATGGTAATAAATATGTACAAAAGACTTGTTTTTGTCATTAATCTTTTACAGAATAACCATATTCCTAGTTTTAGTGACTAATTAACGCTTATTATTTAGTCATTACCACTATTAAGCACATAAAAACGTAAAGAATTATATACATGGATAAATCAAAGGTTCTGGGTAGTACTTTGATCATCGCAGGCACCACCATAGGTGCTGGCATGCTGGCGCTCCCTCTTGCTTCAGCCGGTATCGGCTTCACGACTTCACTTGTTATCATGATCACTCTTTGGGCGTTAATGGCGTATACTGCGCTGCTAATGATTGAAGTTCACCAGCATGCGGATCAGGATGCCACCCTACACACACTCGCCAACCAGTTTCTGGGGACTAAAGGGAAATGGGTTGCCAGCTTCGCAATGATGTTCCTTTTCTACGCGCTTTGTGCTGCTTACATTGCTGGTGGCGGTGCACAGTTCGCTGAACGGATTAGCACTTTCACTGGCCTGGAAGTATCCGCAACTACGTCGACTATTCTATTTACTCTTTTAGTCGCGACGGTTGTTACTGTCGGCACTGCAACTGTAGATAAGGTCAATCGTGTACTGTTTCTGATTAAGATAGTTGCGATGGCGATGGTATTAACTTTCCTTGCACCCAACGTCACCGAATCTTACTTGCTCAGTATGCCTGTTGAGCAGGGGCTGGTGATTGCAGCGATTCCGGTTATTTTCACCTCTTTCGGCTTTCACGGTAGCATTCCTGCAATTGTTAACTACCTTGACGGACATACGCCATCACTGCGTAAAGCAATTCTGATTGGTTCAGCGATTCCACTTATCATCTATGTATTCTGGCAAATCGTTACCTTAGGCGTGGTCAATCAGTCAACACTGCTTGAGAATCAGGGACTGAGCTCACTGATCTCGACTCTGGCGACCACAGTTCATCGCACTAGCTTAGGTCAGACGATTGGCATCTTCGCCGACCTTGCGCTGTTAACGTCATTTCTTGGCGTGAGCCTTGGCCTGTTTGAGTTTCTTGGCGACAAGATCAATAAAGGTCAAAACAGCCGTTCACGTGTGATTGTTGGTCTGGTTACTTTCGTTCCACCAATGGGCTTTGCACTCTTCTACCCACAGGGCTTTATTGCAGCATTAGGTTACGCCGCCATCGCGCTGGTCGTTTTAGCTATCTTCCTACCGATCATGATGGTTAAGCAGGCTCGTCGTCAGGCAACGGAGCAAGGTTATCAGGTACTAGGTGGTAACCTTGGACTCATCGTCACAAGTTCAGTGGGTGTTGTGATCGTCACTGCGCAGCTATTAATCACCGCGGGTATTTTACCTAGCTTAGGCTAAGCTCCAGTTCCCTTCTGTTAAAACGGCGCGTATTACGCGCCGTTTTTGATCCTATCGAAGCTGATTACAATATAATTCTCAGAGTGTGTAATTTTCTTGCCTGTTGTCCGTTCTAATTAGAGGTATTGATAACCATTCATGAGGTTGATATGAAATTAAGGTTTAAGTTTGTCATTGCCGCTATTGCATCTCTGGCCGCGGTCGCTTCATTCGTAGGTACTGCTCAGAGTGAAATGTCTCAGGCAAAGTCAGTCAGTGATTATCAAGTGGCAACATTAGCTGGCGGTTGCTTTTGGTGTACCGAATCCGACCTGGAGAAACTGCCGGGTGTCATTGATGTGGTTTCGGGTTACTCAGGTGGTACGTTGGAAAATCCGACTTATAAACAGGTCTCTTCTGGCAAAACCGGTCATATCGAAGTTATCAGCGTGAAATACGATCCGAACTCTGTCAGCTACGAGCAAGTACTCGATCAATTGTTCCGTCATATCGACCCAACCGACGATCAGGGTTCATTTGTCGACCGTGGCAGACATTACCGCCCAGCTATTTTCTATCACAACGATGAACAGAAAATGATTGCAGAGAACTTTATCGCTGAGATTGATGACTTAGGCATTTTCCAAAAACCGCTCAAGACTGAGTTAATAAAGTTCGACAAGTTCTGGCCTGCCGAAGACTATCATCAGGATTACTACAAGCGAAACAAGATTCGCTACAACTATTACCGTTACGCTTCTGGACGTGATCAGTATCTGGATGAAATATTCGGTGAAGAGCGAGAAGAAAACCCGGTCACTCTGCGCGCATTAATCGATGATAAAAAACGCGTAAGTAATATTAAGCCTTACTCTAAGCCACCAGCATCAGAAATTAAGAGTAATCTGACTGACCTTCAATACTATGTGACTCAAGAAGAAGGTACCGAGCGTGCTTTCAACAATGAGTATTGGGATAACAAGCAAGCGGGCATCTATGTTGATATTGTCTCTGGTGAGCCACTGTTCTCTTCGACTGACAAATATAAATCAGGCACCGGCTGGCCAAGCTTTACCAAACCAATTAATGAAGGTTACATTGTCACTAAAACCGACTATCACCTACTCTATCCACGCACCGAAGTGCGCAGCCGTTTCGCGGATTCGCATTTAGGACACGTGTTTAAAGATGGTCCTGCACCGACTGGTCTGCGCTACTGTATGAACTCGGCGGCGATGAAGTTTATCCCGCTAGAGGACCTAGAAAAAGAAGGTTACGCTGAGTACCTATATCTATTCGATAGTTAATCCATCCAAACGTCGAAGTTAGAGCCAACCGTCCAGGTTGGCTCTTTTTTTGTTTAGCATGAACAGATCAAGGTTGGAGGTTCAAAAATTCTAAACTTTTCTTTTTGCTTTTTAAGTCATGATAACGTAGGTATTTAAAATAGATGTCTTGCGTGTCATAAATTGCTTTGATAAACGGATTTTTTATGACTTGATTTAGATTAATGATAAACAAATTCACACCTAACTTACTACAGCAAGGCTGTACGTACATATCGTATAACAATTGCCCCATTGCCGGATCGTTTACTGGTACTATGCACTCCTCCTTTCCGAGCAGCTGAGCAAAATGAGCAAATATTTGGCGTCTAATCTTTACGTTAACGGCTCCCATACTTAACAGCGTATTATTTGTTGAGTCATAAATAAGGTGCCCAATCATAAGCCCCTGAGAGAGGAACTTAATAACAGTTACATTTGCTTGTTTTCCTTGCAGCCTCTTAAGCACATTGTCAAAAGAAACCATATATAGCTTGTTATGAAACCGCCTAATTTTGTCCAATATGTCTTGATTCAAATCTTCTAACAAAACTGTTTCGACAGATGTAATCTCATAGTCATAAGCTAAGTCACTGTTAGTTGGTAAATTGATATCCTTAATACTCGATTTAACAGACTTAATTTCCTCGATTGCAAAATCATAGTTTTGTTGAAAAAAACTTGCTACCCCTAAACGCCTTACAAAGCTAGGCGTCCTCTTCCCATGCTCCCATTGGCTTATCATTACTTGATTTACGCCTTGAAACACCCGATGTGAACTAGATAGAATGAAAGCTAATTCCTCTTGTGACAAATTATGCCCCTCCCTTAAGACTTTTAATTCTTTTGCGAAATTATCTCGATTCATAAACAGTCCTCCACTTTATTGAAATCTTAGAACTTATTAATCAAATTTCAATCCGATTTGAAGGGTTTAAAAATTGTTTATGGGAAACTTTTTAGTGCTTAATAAATAGCTAACTCACTGAATTAACGATTGAATATATAGTTTTCAGTTGGTTGTTTTGTATCGAGGTTTAGGCATATGACTAGATGATGAAGTCGATGAGAACGTAGGTTCCTGATTTAATTCGATCTATTAAAACAGAAAAGCCATTGCTCATAGAAACGTCCCCCTATTTCATACAAACAATATGTTGACTACTTCCGACGTATTCTATTAGAGATCAAGTATTCACTTCTGTTCCACCCAAAGAAAGTGCCAGATGGAACTCTGGCACTTCGAAACTAAAATCAAAACATCCAACGTTAAGGATCTGAAACGCAAGATACGTAGGCAAGGCTGTTTGTAGTCCCGCTGACAACGGTGCCAAAGTAGAGGTCCAAGGCGTAATAATTAGTCACATCAGGTGTTGCCGACCAATAGAATTTGCTGTTCGGCCAACCGCGCGCAGCAGTCATATCTCCGTATACATCGAACAGTTCATTTTCTAGCTCGTTTATTTCTGCTAAGCGCCAATTATTCCGTCCACCGATACTATTGGTGTTGTACGTCGCGCAAAGTGCGTCTGCGTTATCCCAGTCGAAAATGTAGTAGCTACCACTAGCACCGTAAGTTTCAGTATAGGGGCCATTTGTTGCACTGCCACCAATTCTATCTAAGTAATCCACGGATGGTGAGCTGGTAAATAACTTACCGCTACCTGTATTAAAAATATCAATACATGCATCAGCTAAGTTGCACACATTCACATTCTCTATATTGCTTGTGATGCCATCTTTGCTGGCTGTCAGCTCGGTATTACCTCTAATGTTACCCGTTAGTAATCCAGAAGCGGTGACCTTTGCAATTGTTGGGTCTCCAATAATCTCCCAGGTTACGGAGTTAGTTACGTCTTTCTCGCTTTCATCATCGTACTTGGCCGTAGCGATCAACTGCAGTTCACGACCTTCTAATACATAAATTGGTGAGGGTGTCACCGTAACTTCAATTAGTGTTGCGTCTGCTGGTATGAATGCGCCTTCTGACTTACAGCCTGCTAACAGCATCAACACCATAAATACAAAGGTACTTGTCGTCATGTTTTGCATATTTATACTACTCACTTATTGAAATTGAAAATTAGGGATAGTGACTTCAACTCGGCGATTTTTATCTCGGCCTTCTGCAGTATTGTTATCAGCAATAGGTTTAGATTCGCCCTCACCGTGACACTCAAGCTGTGTAGTTTTTACGCCCAATTCAATCAGTTGATTGACAACCACAAGAGCACGACGTTCAGAAAGTTTTTGATTGTAGAGTGCAGAGCCTGTTGAGTCTGAGTGTCCAACAACAACGGCCCGAGCTTGTGGGTGAGAATTTAATACTGAATAGACCTCATTTAATTGGTCAATAAGTTCTTGGCTAAGCTCGATTGAGTCAAAGCCAAATAATAGTTCTGTCGTTTTTGGCAAGAATTCATGTATCTGAATAGCCGCTTTTACTTCGACGGGTTCTTTAACGGAAATATCTTCAATGATAGGAGTTTCCGTAGTTTCGGTTAACAATAGTTAAGTAGTGCTCCCAAACATATAGGTTAGACTGACCAACACCCCACGGCTATCATATTTACCCGTATTTGACCCACCAATACGGTCAATGTATTGATAGCCCGTTGATAATCGGACGTTAGGGTTAAAGTTAAAGTTAATCCCAACCTCTGCGAGAGGAGATAAGCCAGTGGAATAGCGCTTAGTTTGAGAAAGTTGAGTTTTTTCCATGTCCCAATAAGCAGCACCAAGTCGACCGTACAAGCTCAGGTTATCTTGTAGGTAATGGTCGTAGCGAAGAGCACTCTCTATCAACCAAGTATTAGTATTAACTGATGTGGAATCCGCGTATAATTTATCGTGATATTGATAGCCTAAATCCCAACTCCAAGAAGGAGTAAACTGTAATCCGCCGTATATACCTAAAATCGTTCCTTCTGGATTCGAGTGTTCGTATTTGTCATCTAGAGCCCATTGGTATCCCCCCTTTACGCCACCAAAAAACTGAGGAGATTCCGTCGCGGCTAGTACAGGAATACTCAAAAGACTTGTAAGTAATAATGTTTTTTTCATAATTAGCATCAATATAAATAGATAGAAAAAACGCCACTGCTGTGTAAAGCGACGCACAAATAGCTATGAATGCAATTGCATTACCACTCTGCACTACAATGTGTGAACTGCCAAATCGCTCACTACCAAGCAGCAAGGCGAAGAAACGAATCTATGATCGTCAAACAGTTATGACCTCGGAATTAGATTAAAAATAACTGTCAGGCGTTTCAAAATACGTAAATATTTTCCAATCAAACTAAAATTCACTCAATATCATTCTCAAACAAAAAAACCAAAACAATATATTTTTATTTTTAATTTAGTGGAAAAGGAAATAACTGGCGTTATTAGTACATATATTAATATTAAAAACCCATAAAGACAGGTATGATGACAACGTTAATTACCTTAAATACGTTGTAAATTTTCCTGTTATCCTAAACTTGGCAATCCCAGTTCAAAGTGTATTTAAATACACATATCACAGGAACATTGCCGCTTAAAGCACAACCCATTGAATTAGGAGCAATTAGCCTCATATATCTCGTCCTCCCACCACAATTTTTGGGGTAATCAAACGATGTAAAATCGGTGGGAGCATAGTACGTAAGCTAAGCTTGGTAAGAAGACTAGGCATTGCAAGTTTTCAAAATTCCTACTATCAATCCTATAATGGCTCAATTCTTACATGATGCTTACCTAAATTATTTTAATAATAAATCCCCACATACTTTAAAGACACTTTGAGTAACTAAAACAACCATTCATGCTATGTCAGCATCTTCACTAACGATATGCATTCAAGGTACATTTATCGCAATATTTTACTCAAAAATACTGCGATAAAATAAAAAACACCAAAAATCAAAGACGTTATTTACTTCGATATGTAGTATCTAATGAATTCAAAACTTTTATTTTATATTAAATACAGAACTTCTTATAAAGATGGAATAGAGAACACCTCGTCACCGATCAATAATAGTTATATGACGCACGTATAGAGGCAATTTTATGTTACAATCAGATAAAATGATCGAAGCTTCATTAGATAACGGCTGGTACATTTGTCATTATCAACCTAAGGTAGAACCTTCACTTAATCATGTTTCTGGTGTTGAAGTTTTATTCCGCTTAGACATTCCAAACATTGGATTAATCCCGCCAAATAATTTTATTGAGCGTGCTTTCGAACTAGGTTATGAAGAGCGAATTTTTTTCATCGTATTGGAACAAGCATTATGTGATCTTAAAACTTTTCCTGATCACCTAAGTCTTGCGATAAACATTACTGATGCTGTTATCTCTAAGCCAGACAATGCATCTCGGATCTTTGAATTGTTAGAGCATTATCATTTTGCCCCTTCACGCTTAATCCTAGAACTCAGTGAACATGACGAAATTTCACAGGATTTGTCATTGCAATTAGCCATCTATCAGTCATCAGGTGTTAAGATTGCAATTGATGATTTCGGGATCGGTCATTCTAATATCAATAAAATCATAAACTTAAATATTGACGAATTGAAATTTGATAAGTCTTTAATTAATAATTCACGACAAACTGTTGCTTTACTGCTGAAGAGCATTTTGGATTTTTGCCAACAAGTCGGCATAAAAACAGTCGCCGAAGGCGTAGAAGATGCAGAAACTCGAGCTTTAGTAGAGCGGTTAGGTTTTGATACTTACCAAGGGTTTTATTATTCACGCCCTGTCAGTATTTGGGAATTAGCTGCAGCCATTGCATGAATAGCGACTCTCCTTATGAGTCAAGAGAGTGACAAATATAAGTCAGGCACCGACAGGTCTGCGCTACTGTATGAACTCGGCGGCAATGAAGTTTATCCCGCTAGAGGACCTAGAAAAAGAAGGTTACGCTGAGTACCTATATCTATTCGATAGTTAATCCATCCAAACGTCGAAGTTAGAGCCAACTGTCCAGGTTGGCTCTTTTTTATTGGCGTGAATCTAATCACTTATTCTCGTAAAACATGCAATTAATCAGCGAGTAATCCGTTCTTTTTATACTCATCATAAGGAGAATCAGGATGAAAAAAGAGGCTCACCTAGCGAGATTAGCCCTACTCAGCACTTTTGTTTCATTTTCTGCTGCCAGTGAGCAGCGTTACGATGATTTTGGCTTTATTGGCGCTAGTGGTGCTTATGGCCAAACCGTGTTTAGTGACAAAGGAGGTGGACAAGCCGCACTAGAACCTAACTTGTTTTATAACGGTCAGCACGGTTTTATAGATGGTAGCTTAGCGAATCTTTCCCTGTTGCCCTATTTCGGCCTTACCGGTCAGTGGCGCTTTGCTGAAGTTTCGAATGATTTTGACCAGTTGCCTAATGGTATCAACGACCGTGACGGCAATGGTGAGATCGGGGTTACCTTAGGTGCTGTAGGCGCCAGAGTCACTTTTCTCCACGATGTCACCAATCAACACAATGGATATGAAGTCCAACTTCATCTGGGGCGTACCTTTGAGTTACCGGTACCCGACTTTACCCTCACCCCTTATGTCGAAATTGACTACCGTGATAAAAAGCTCTCACAGCACTTGTATGGAGTGAGCACCTTCGAATCCAGTCAGTCGGGACTAAGCGCCTTTGAAGCGTCTGACAGCTGGGTTTATCAGTCCGGTCTGATTGGTCTCTACCACCTGACGCCAGACTGGCTCGGATTGGCTAAATTGGAGCTAGTACATCACGATTCCAGCAGCCCATTGGTTCAGCGAGATCTTGGCTGGAGTGTTAGCTTAGGTGTGGTGTATCAATTTACCGATTGATCCATCAAATAGAACAAACCCCGGTAGCTCACGCTGACCGGGGTTTGTATAGCACTGTCACTCTAGAAACAATTACTTCATCACACGAGCTTTGAAGTTACGTCCTTTCATCTTGCCTGTGGTTAGCTGCTTAAGTGCTGGCTTAACGATATCGTGCTCTAGCGCAACATAAGAGACCATTGCAAGGATATTGATCTTACCAATCTTCTTACCATCAAGACCCGCTTGTTTGGTCAGCGCACCAAGAATGTCTCCCGCACGTACTTTTTGCTTTTTACCACCTAAGATCTGGATGGTCTGCATTTTCGGGTAGAAAGGACGTTCAATTGGTTTTTCCGGTAACTGAACCGGAGCAATAGCGATGTCCATATACTCGTCAATGCGAGCAACTCGGTAAGCTTCTTTCTCGCTAAAGAAGCTGAATGCGATCCCTTTTGAACCAGCGCGGCCAGTACGACCAATGCGGTGCACGTGTACTTCAGGATCGCGAGACAGCTCGAAGTTGAACACAGCATCAAGGTTATCAACGTCCAGACCACGCGCGGCGACGTCCGTTGCCACCAGAATAGAGATACTCTTGTTAGCAAACATGGTCAGCGCCTGTTCACGCTCACGTTGTTCCATATCACCATGCAGTTCAACCACACTGAAGCCACGGTGACTTAATTCATCTGCCACATTCTGGACTTCTTTCTTTGTGTTACAGAATACAACCGAAGACTCAGGTTTGTGTGTCAGAAGAAGTGCTTCTAACGCATCATCACGCTCTTCGGTGGTATTTAGCTGGTAAAAACGCTGTTCAATGGTGGTCTTTTCATGGGTCGACTCGACTTTAACCATCTCTGGATTAACCATCACTTTCGCTGCAAGTGATTCAATGTTATTCGGGAAAGTCGCACTGAACAGAAGTGTCTGGCGTTTGGCAGGCGCTGCCTCGATGATCGTATCGATCGCATCTTCAAAGCCCATATCCAGCATACGGTCCGCTTCATCAAGTACCAGAGTATTCAGCTCATCAAGGCTAATGCGCCCTTTTGACATATGATCAAGGATACGACCTGGTGTCCCTACCAGAATGTGCGCACCATGCTCTAACGAACCAATTTGCGGTCCCATTGGCATACCACCACATAGGGTCAGTACTTTGATGTTGTGAATACCGCGTGCCAGAGTACGAATCTCTTTCGCTACCTGATCCGCCAGTTCTCGGGTTGGACAAAGGGCAAGAGTTTGTACGCGGAAGCGTTTTACGTTGAGGTTACTCAGCAAACCAAGAGAGAAAGTCGCAGTCTTACCTGAGCCTGTTTTGCCCTGACCAATCACATCTTTGCCACTGAGCACCATTGGTAGTGCCTGTTGCTGAATTGGCGTCATCTCGGTATAGCCTAAGCTATCTAGGGTTTCTAGCAGTTCAGTTTTCAGACCAAGAGTTTTAAATGAAGTTATCACAGTTTTATCCTTTAAGGATGGCTGGAAGCGTCAATCTCCCAGCGATAAAAAGTAAAAACCGCTTCGAAATAGAAGCGGTTTTGAATTCGTTGAATCGACACTGCTGGCCTATCGAATTCCGTGCAGGAACTCATGGCGCGTTGCAGGGTTCGACTTAAAAATGCCACCTAATGCGGTAGTGGTGGTTTCACTTGTCGCATCCATCACTCCACGTGACTTAACGCAATAGTGAGTCGCATCGATAGTCACTGCTACATCATCTGACTCTAGCAGTGTTTGAAGGGCAACTAAGATCTGCTGAGTCATTCGCTCTTGCACCTGTGGACGCTGGGCAAAGAAGCGAACAATGCGGTTGATCTTCGATAAACCAATGATCTTACCACGTGGGATATAGGCAACTGCAGCGCGACCATCAATAGTCACCAGATGGTGCTCACAGGTGCTGGTTACGGTGATATCTTTCACTCGTACCATTTCACTGACATTCATCTTGTTTTCGATGACAGTGATTTTTGGGAAGTTCGAGTAGTCTAAACCGGAGAAAATCTCATCAACGTACATCTTTGCAATACGGTGCGGTGTTTCTTCCAGACTATCGTCAGTAAGGTCTAGTTCTAACAGAGAAAGGATTTCACGCATGTGATGCTGAATTTTTTCCTTTTTCTCTTCTCGACTGAACGAGTTAGGCGCCATTGGCGTCTCTAAACCTCGCTGTTCTAGCGCATCTTTTACCAACTTTGCGGATTCGCTAAGACCTGACATTCCACTTCCTCTCATTTACCCCTTTAGGATGGCTGACAAGGATACTCGGATTTTTGAATAATTACACCCATATTTTATCGGAGGTCATTATTGCTCTGTTGCCATATATGGTACAGTGTCGACCATTAGACTAAAAATAACAGTTAATTAGGATTTTGATATGGGCTGCTGTGATGCACCGGGCTTAATGCCAATCGAAGAAGCGATGGATAAGATGCTGTCGCCTATTAAACCTATCCAGGCGACGTTACAACTCCCTCTTGCTGAAGCGATCGGCTATGTCCTTGCTGAAGATATTCTTTCCCCTATTTTTGTTCCACCCTTTGATAATTCAGCAATGGATGGATACGCAATTCGTCTGGCAGATTTAGCGAATAACAATGTTATGCCACTAGCAGGCAAATCATTTGCTGGCCAACCGTTTGAAGGCGAGTGGCCTGCCGGCTCATGTGTGCGCATCATGACGGGGGCTAAGATTCCTGATGGCTGCGATGCGGTTATCATGCAGGAAAATACCGAAGTCACGGATCAGGGCATCCAGTTCAACCAAACTGACGTTAAGCCACAAAACAACATCCGCCCGACTGGCGATGACATCAAACAAGGCGATATTGTTCTTAGCAAAGGTGCTCGCCTTACTTCACGCGATATTCCAATGATCGCGACACTTGGTGTTAGCCATGTCACTGTGGTTCGCAAACCACGTGTTGCATTCTTTTCTACTGGTGACGAGCTTCGTCCTTTAGGCGAAACACTGACAGAAGGCCAAATCTACGACAGTAACCGTTACGGTATTAAACCTCTTATCGAAAACTTTGGCTGTGAAGCGATTGATCTCGGCATTATCCCAGACTGCCCTGAAACGCTAAAAGCGACCTTTGAAAAAGCGCAGACTCTGGCTGACGTAGTGGTAACATCAGGTGGCGTGAGTGTTGGCGAGGCTGATTACACTAAAGATATCCTTGAACAGCTTGGCCAGATTGGTTTCTGGAAGCTGGCTATCAAACCGGGCAAACCATTCGCATTTGGCAAGCTTTCTACTGCGTGGTTCTGTGGATTGCCAGGTAACCCAGTCTCTGCGGTTCTGACCATGTACGTTCTGGTTCAGCCATTGTTGGCAAAACTGGCTGGTCACACTGAGTGGAAGGCACCCGAATCCATCCCTGCAACGACCCGCAGCGCATTCAAAAAAGCGCCGGGACGTACTGACTACCAACGCGGTATTTATTCTATTGAAGATGGTCAGTTCGTCGTTGAAACTACCGGTAACCAGAGCTCTGGTGCATTCCGTTCAATGAGCCTTGCGAACTGCTTCGTGGTTCTTGAGCGCGAACGTGGTCGCGTCGAAGCCGGTGAAACGGTTAACATCCAACTGTTTAACTCAACACTCTACTAGAGGTGACACTTGGAGATCTTATCTGATCAAGAGATGCTGCGTTATAACCGTCAAATCATACTCAAACAGTTTGATTTTGAGGGTCAGGAAGCACTAAAGCAGGCCGCTGTTTTAGTGCTTGGCGCAGGCGGACTAGGTTGCGCGTCCAGTCAATATTTAGCCACCGCTGGTATCGGCTCGATGACCTTAATTGATGACGACGTTGTCGAGTTATCTAACCTACAGCGACAAGTACTTCATCACGATTCAGATATCGGTAGCAAAAAAGTGGACTCTGCCGCCGCTGCGCTGCGAGAACTCAACCCACACATCGCTATCAATACGATTGATAAGAGGTTAAGTGACGATGAGCTGTCCGAACTGATCGCTCAACACACTCTTGTTCTTGACGCTTCTGATAACCTTGATACACGCAACCAGCTTAACCGACTTTGCTACGCTTTAAAAAAGCCGCTTGTTTCCGGTGCCGCTATCCGTATGGAAGGACAAGTCAGTGTTTTCACCTATCAGGATCCGCAGCAACCCTGCTACCAGTGTCTCAGCGCTCTTTTTGGCAATGCAGCATTGAGCTGTGTCGAAGCAGGAGTTATGGCACCTGTGGTTGGAATCATTGGCGCGGTTCAGGCGATGGAAGCAATCAAGGTAATCGCGAATTACGGTGAGCCAAAGCAAGGCAAAATCTTAATGCTGGATGCGATGAGCATGTCCTGGCGTGAGATGAACTTAATGAAAATGCCTAACTGCCCGGTGTGTAGTTAAGTTGTTCAACAAGTGAGGAAGGCTATCTATTGATGAATAATCCTAAAGTTTTCCTCACTGCCATGTTACTACTTTGCCTTATTTTCGGGGCAATGGTTTTGTTTCTGCCTGCTGCTTCTTCCTCAACAGTGACCGGGACGGTTATTTCACAAACCCTAACTCAATCTCTAGATGGCCACCGGCGCTATCTTTCTGTCTCTCTAACGGATGGAGGCACTGCTCTTGTCACTGCTCCAGCTACGAGCAATTGTCCACAAGGCTCATCGATATCACTCATCAAGGAAAAGGGAATTTTCGGCTCACAAAGCCACTATCGTTTTGATTCCTGCCGACCTAACTCAAATTAATTCCACCCGCAAATTAGATCTCTATCAATAAGCATATAAGCTTAAGTAAATAACAATTTTTACTTAGCGAGTCCTAGTGGGTGGAACACGTATGATAAATCTTACTATTGCTAATAAGATCAGACTCGGTTTTGCTGTCTGTTTGTTGTTCTTTATCGTGGCTATTTTTTACAGTTATAAGGGAATGGTTTCCGCAGCACATAACTTTGAACATTATGGAGAGCTGTCCACCGAAACAACTCTGGCTGGCGAGATTCAAGCCAACTTCCTTAAAGTGCGACTCAGCGCATTACAGTATGCAAGTACCCTCTCCCAGCAACAGTTGTCTGTCTATGACCAGCGACTGGTTAAACTAAGACAAATGGTTGAAGATGATCTCAAAGTGACAACCGATCCCTTAAGGAAAAAACATCTCGAAACGGTGTTGAAAGAGGTCAACCTGTTTGCTGACTCATTCGTTATCGTTAAACAGTCAACCGAAGCTGTTGAACACAAAGTTTATGTCGAAATGGTAGAGCTCGAGAAGAAAGCAGTCTACGACCTTGAACAGATGATAGAAGCTGCTCACCAAGCATCCAATACTGATATTGAGTATTACTCATCAATGATTATGGAGAAGTTTTTGCTCGCCAATATCGCCGTGCTTAACTATTTACACAATGAAAAAACGGAGGTCGCTAAAGAGGCAAGGAACTACTTTGAAAACGAGCTTCCCAAACTGGAAGCAACGTTTACAAATTACATTTCTAGCCCACGAGATAAAGCCTTGTTTGAGGAGTATCTCGTACAACGTCAAGCCTATGCCAAGGGTTTTGAGGAAGTCGTTATACTCAGGGATACCCAACACAAAGCAGAAAAAGAGATGGTCAAACTTGGTTTGGACATTTCTAAGGAGCTTGAACTGATTAAACTCGAGTCAGCCGAACAACAACAACAGCTTTCCGAATCCCTACTCAAAGCGAAGGCTGAAACCATCGAAGTGATTGTCGTTCTGGCCATCTTAGCTCTGATTGTCGGTATCATCACAGCGTTGGCGATCACCCGTTCAATCCGCATCGGCATCGAAAAAGTTAAGCTTATCTCATCTCAGCTCGCTAACGGTGACTTGTCCAACGATGTTGAAGTCAAAGGCAAAGATGAAATTGCCGAACTACTGGTAAACATGCGCACTACTATAGTTTCCCTGCGCGATATTGTCGGTAAGGTTAATGATTCATGTATTAAGGTCGGACAGATGTCTGAAGAGCTGTCCGCCATCACCCATACCACTAACCAATCTTCAGATCAGTTGCGCCAGGAGATGGAACAAATTTCATCCTCAGTACAGCAACTCTCTACCAGTACCACCGAGATTTCTCAAAGTGCTGCTGATGCAGCTTCGTTTACTCTGTCTGCGACGACCAATGTCAACAACAGCCTTAACGAAGTCGATAGCACACTCGAAGCAATAGAAAATGCCGAGAAAGCGATGAAGGTAGGTTCATCACAGGTCGGCGATCTTTATGATGAGTCGATGAATATCGGAACTATTCTTGAAGTGATACAAGGTGTCGCAGAACAGACTAACCTACTTGCACTTAATGCTGCTATCGAGGCCGCACGAGCAGGCGATCAAGGTCGTGGGTTCGCGGTCGTAGCCGATGAAGTTCGCTCACTCGCAAAACGCACACAGGAAGCCACTGGACAGATCGATTCAATGATCCACTCACTCCAGTCTGGTGCGGATTCAGCAAGACAATCTATTGATTCAAGCCATACCACGGTGGCTAAAGCTGCCGCTCAGGCAAAATCTGCCTCTGAAAACATCACTGCAATTCATGCGACGATTGACGAACTGGGCGATACCAACACTCAAATTGCCGCTGCGGTTGAGGAGCAGTGTATGGTAACAACCACTGTTAGCGAGAACATCGAGTCAACCTACAACATCACTCGCGAGAACAGTGAAACGGTTAAGCATGTCGCTGACTCGGCTCATGAACTCGCTGAAGTTGCACAGGATCTCGATTTGCAGATGAAACGATTCAAAATCGCTTAACTGATAAGTGCCATCAACAATAAACAACGCGGTTGCTTGATGTCATGCAACCGTGTAGTTTTATCCTTAGGTCTTAAAATACAAAAGGATAACCAATGTCAGCTCTGATCACCCCTAACGATTTGCATAAGTTAATGGATAACGAAAATCTGGTTATCTTAGATGCGAGCATTGATTTTCAGATCCCGGGCGAAGTTGAAAAGGATAAAACCAACTTCATCCCAATGTCACGCCGCTTCGACTATGACAAAGTGTTCTGCGACCCAGATTCTTCCCTCCCTCATATGATGCCAAGCGAGGAACGTTTTAACTCACTTGCTCAAGAGTTAGGACTCAATAACGATTCAGTGATTGTCGTCTATGACAACAGCGGTACTTTCGCTTCACCAAGAGCCTGGTGGATGTTGCGCGCGATGGGACACAATGAAGTGTATATTCTTGATGGCGGCCTGACAGAGTGGAAGGTGGCTGGGTTTGACACCACAACAGAGTATTCTGTAGCAAGCGACACGGGCAGTTTTTCAGGCAAGCTAAACCCTGATTACTTTGTCGATGCTAAGTATGTTGTGGAACAAATAGAAAACAGCGAGAGTTTAACCGTAGATGCTCGTGCAAGAGCACGCTTTAATAGCGAAGTGGCTGAACCACGTCCCGGACTGCGCAGCGGACATATTCCAAATTCGGTTTGTCAGCCCTTCGCTGAACTAATGGACAAACACAAGTTAAAGCCGGTCAGCGAACTTAAATCGATATTGAAACACTCACTTTCTGCTGACGCATCTCAAACTCTGTTTAGCTGTGGTTCAGGTGTTACCGCCTGTATCGTTTTACTGGCAGCCGAACTGAGCGGATATACTAACCTCGCGGTATATGATGGCTCATGGACTGAATGGGGTGCCAATAGCGAGCTACCTATCAGTAGTAAATAAGCCATCTTGTGCTTCAAAATGTCTCTGCTGGTAGTGCAGCCATCTAAAAAGAGCCGGCTATCAAAGCTGGCTCTTAATCATTTACAGGGCACCACTCATCGCAATCGCCCACAAAATGCAAAAACAAGTAAATATTAAGCAGCGCATCACGACTTAACGGTGATAACAACACGACGATTGCAACCGGTCGCGCTGTTTTGCGCAAGGTTGCAAATAGGCGAACTTTCACCGTAGGCATGTTCAACGATTCGGTTACCTTGCTTTAAGTCGCTTTTAAGATACTTGGCGACCTGCTTAGCTCGACGAGCAGACAGTGCTTTGTTATACCCTTTACTGCCTAAACTATCAGCATGTCCTTCGATGTAGATCTTAGCGGTATTGTTTACCAAGCCTAAGTATTGCTCTAATACCTGTTTATGATTAGGAGACAGTTTGTAAATATCTATACCGTAATTGAGCACCAAAGACTGTGTTTCTTTATCGTAGAAACATACGTCGTCCGCAGCTTCAGAATGCACCACATCCCGGCCACTATTTAACAGCGTGTTTTCGGATTTCGCTTCGCGCTGAGTTAAATGCCCGCTAACCTGAGTTTTTACAGTATGAGAAGAGACCAAGGTAGTTGATGTTATGTATTCATCAACGCTACCTAAGCAGTTCGCATAACCCAGCGGTGATAGTAAAAGTGAAGTAATAATTACTGGGTATTTCATGTTAATCCTTAAGTCTTCCTGTTTCTTCATTAATTAGGTTTAGAATGTATTTGTACACGTCATCACCATCTTTGGCGTGATAGATGTTTTTTCGGCCGAAGCAATCTCCAAATCCATCCGATTCTTTTACTCGATAGTCGACACCAATTACGCCCATCGTGACCTTGGTTTTACCAGCGCTACCCGTTTTACTTTGGAACCGATTCCTTTTAGCGGATATGGTTGAACGTAACTTAGTGCACAGCCCCTGATTCACCAGTCGCTGTAGATAGTTAGTATCGTTATCAGCACCATCTGACAGGACGATAAATACTTGTTCAGGGTTAATGTTGGTTGCTCTATTTGCCTCTTGGGCGGCAGCAATAATTCCATTCCATGACGAGGTGCCCCCTTCTGCGCCTAGCGAGGCGTTTGCCAGTCGAGATTTAAAATTGGTGTAATCCTCTGTGAGCGGAATGTCGTAAAACTTGTAGTAGTCGACAAATCGGTCGTTATTCACAACAAGGTTCTTGACGTCGTGACGTGACATTCCACGAACATACTCTTGAACGCGCGAATAGACGCTTGGAGGATCAAACATTTTCGCCACAGTTTGCGCAGTGGTCCCCCGGGCGTAATCGTAAGCGACTTTTTTTGGCCAGGATCTACGGTAACCATACGCATTCAAATATACTGTTCCGGTCTGTTTGACATGCAAAGGGTTATAACCCAGCAACGCGACCCGGCTTTTCTCTTCGGTATTGAAGTTTTCAATATCTTCTACCACACGCTCGATGGTTTGCTTAACAACATCCAGTTTGGTTTTTCCTCCTTTCCAGTGACCATTCATCGAACCACTGAAGTCACCAATAAAATAAACATCAACCGGTTGTGGAAGATATTTGCGCGTCACCGACTTCCCTGCGACTTCAAACTCTGGCTTCAGCTCAGCTTCTTCATAGGCAATCCACGACTTATGTTCGGCTTTCGCGCTTACGACAAAATCACTAAAAGGGGCAACCTCACCGCTTGCCTGTACGCAGCCATCTTTGTATTCACATTTACGCGTGTAGACTTCCACATCAACATCGTTGATATTATCGACCACATATCTATCCACTAACTGACGCGCGTATTTGACATTCTCGTCTTCCGACTCCTTAGGACTGGCAATCAGAGCCAGACTCGCGACTTCTGCCGCCTCCAATACACGCGCGTGCGCCAGCATCTGTTGTGACATTTGCATCGAAAAAGCCATGAAAATGACCATGATAGGTAGCAGGCCGATAAAGAGTATTCCTGCCACTCCTCGATTTTTCCTGATCGTTCTCATGTCAGACCCTCGCAAAAGAATATGAAGTACTGATCAAACGAAGCACTTCACCATTAGCCACTCCAATAAGATTTACTGGAATTTCATAGCACAAGGAGACTTGATACAAAGGCAGTCTTCGTCCTCTCGAAGTCACAGGCAGCAACTCAACCGCCTTGTCTTTGGTGATGTCGCTCATATCCGGGAAATCACAACCATGGATTGCGCCTTTAGTTAGGGTTTTCTGTATTCGTTTGTGTTGAATCTTTCCACTTGGTAGTAAGGTCTCTTGAAGACGGACTTCATCAATGCGCATACCCAATTTAGATTTTTCAAAATTTGGAATCATTCGCTTCAAAGACGCTGACGCGATGGAATAGGTTTCGTGTTCCGTTTCGCGGCAGTCCCCAGCGCATATATCAAGATCTGCACTAAACAACTGTTTTCTTTCTGCCAGAATTGTCGTCAGTGAATACGCTGCTCTATCGAGCTGACCTTTTTTGTTGATCGCCAACATGTAATTCACCACAACCAAGAATAAACCCGAGGCGAATACCAGCACTAATGCCAGCTCTACAGCAAAGGAACCTGTTTGTTTAACTCGCACAACCCGCCCCCTTTCCAACTTTAAACGAACAGCGCTCGTACTCTTGAATGGTGATTACTTCTCGTTTGATTACCATGTCTGGAAACCAAATCGACACCAAGGGATCATAGGTATACTCAAGGTTGTAAACCGCCAACGCCATATCTTCCGGCTGATCTTTTTTATCAGGACACTCTTCAGACGACTGGTAAGCATCGGTACACTTTAAGAAACCGCCGTAGTCTTTAAAGTAGTCGACCCGGATCTGAACACTGCCAGGCTTTACGCCGTTGCTCCATAACGCTCCACCAGCCTTATTGAGTTCATCTTTGATCATTTGACCATAGTTAACCTTGTTACTATTGCTTGAGTCTCCTGCCTTTTTGGTACGCATCACCGCTGTGGTTAAAGCGTGATCTGTCATACTCATATTGAACGTCAGGATACAAATCTCGACCCAGCCAAAGATAATGGCAAGAAACAGAGGTATTCCCATTGCCGCTTCTATCGTTAAAGAGCCTTTCTGCTTAAAGCGCTTCATAGTCGCACGTACCTCTTCTTGGTGTAATCAACCACGAACGCGCCTTTAATATCTAAGCTGGCAAGGAAAGTCTTGGCCTCATTCAAATCATCGAACTCTCCAATGCAATAACGCTTCCATAAGCCGTGAGTGTACGAATAGACGGTTCCATAGTTCGTCTTCAGGTAATTAAGAAAGTCGGAAGGTATCGCAGTATAGGTCGCTAACACCTGGACGCGATAAATCGGGCTAACTCCCGGTTTGAGTTTATTTGGATCAAGCTCTGAACCATCGGTGCTACTTTTCGCTTGTTGAAACTCACCGGCACTAACCAGATGACTCACCTTATTCGTTGGTGCTACAAAGCTTGCGCCCGAGCCTAACGATTTAACGGACGTTTTTGCTGTTGGCTGACTCACTGAACTACTGCTCCTTTTGTTCTTTTTGACTGAGCGCATTAATGCCGCTAGTTGCTTTCGCGCCTGTTCATCACTGTTGGTGTGCCGAAGAACCTCTAGCGCAATATCGGGACGTTGTGCATTTACCGAAGAAATAATCAGATTTGAACGCACCTTCTTATCGCTTGGGCTTGCTATGTACAAATCGTACAAAGTGTCTGTCGCACCAAGGTAGTCAGCCTGCATCATCTTAACCACCGCGATATTGTTGCCCGCTTCCCTATCAGACGCGCCTTGCTTTCTGCTCTCTTCAAACTGTTCAATTGCCTGGGAGAATCGTTTTTGCTGCGCGAGTATTTTCCCCTTGAGCAAATGGAACTGACCCATTTCACCGCCTTCATCCAGATACAAATCCAGATTTGCTAACGCTTGGGAATAGTTTTTTTTCTGATAATCAAGACGAGCGTTGGTCAAGATAAACTCCGGCTCTTGCAAATCGTCTTCTGTATAGGTATTTCTGTACAACTCTGCAGACTTAATGTCTTTTTGAGACAAGTAGAGATCGACTAACTTGGCTTTATATATCGGTTCCAGCTTTAAATTTGCCTTGTAGAACTCAATCAGTTGCTGGTCATTACCCGATCCAATCAGTAATTTTTCTTTGGTTTGCAGCTCGGTATTCACGGCTGTACATCCTGCTAAAAAAACCGTTAACAGTAGCGAACTCAGAATTATTTTTTTCACATCAACATCCTTAAAATACCTGGAGCGGCAATCAGTACAACGATAGGCACCATGATGAAAGCAATCAGTGGGATAGACATTTTGGCCCCCATTTTTCCTATCCTTTCTTCCAGATCCATCATGTTTAATTCACGAATATCCGTGGCTAGCGTCGCTAACACTGGACCAATCGAGGAACCGAATTGAAGACTCTGAACCATGGTCATGACAAAGCTTTGTGATTCGCTGGTCGGCACCAAGTCATAAAACTCTTCTAAGGCTTTTTCTAACCCTACCAATCGCGAGCGATCGACCGTGACACGAACGACATAAGCCAGGTTGCGATCAACGGTAACCAGCTCTTTGGATAAGTAGTCTAAGCTTGACTCTATTGTCATGCCGGTATGAACACAGACATTCATCAAATCAAGCAGAAACGGCAGTCTGGAACTGATATGTTTGGTGTTCGCTTTACCTCTGCTCGCAACAAACGCGTCTGGTCCAATAATGAACAGACCTAAAGCCCCTAATAGGTAAAGTAATGAAAAAGCGATCTCAGTTTCGCCCTTGAAATAGTCAAAACCGATCAAAGCTAAACAGAGAGTGAAGGGAATGATTTTCATTAGGTAGTACACATCGGCCAGATAATCACTATAAAACCCTGCCGCAACGAGCTTTTTGCGTGTCTCTTCTTTGTTGAAGCTAAACTGGGATAGTGCGGTTTTGACCAGATCAATCCGCTTACGTTCTTCTCTGGTCGAGCCGATGATTTTTCTTGTCGCTATGTTGGCCCGCGCATTGTCCCACGCTTTAAGCACGCCCCCGGCGACGAGCAATGAGAATAGCAAAGCGACGCCCCAAACTACGATGTTTGCCAGACTCATTAGTCAACACCTCGCAAGATAAACCAGATACAAACAAAGCCGATAAACTCACTGATCAACACGTAATAAAAAATCGGCTGACCACCAGGTTCAAACATGACAAAGCTATAATTTTCAGGGCTGGTAAACTTTAGAATCACCAGAAAAATGACCGGCAGGCAGGCAATGATCTTCGCCGATGCTCGCGCTTCTGACGTCAAGGCATTTTTCTTTTTCTCTACCGCTCTGGAGTCGAACATGAGTCGGTTGATTCTGTTTATAACGTCTTTAAGTTGCCCGCCGCGACTGAGGTTGATGCGAATAGTTGAAGCAAAGAAAAAGTATTCCAAGTAGGGAAAAGTGGTCGCGCTTCTTTCCAGCACATCATCAGGGTCTTCACCGATGAGTAATCGCTCGGCCATAAATTTAAACTCGTTGCCGACTTCGTTATCGAGTTGTTTACCCACATATTCAAATGCGTGGACAATACTTTGACCGGATGAAATCGCCCCACTAAGAATATTTAGTGCATCAGGAAAGTTGTTTTTAAACTTCTCTTCCTGTCTTTGTTTGAGCTTGATAAAAAACATCACAAACAAAATCGGTTCTAAGATCACTAAGCATGTGACGAAGTCCTGACGAAAAAAGAACTCATTGATGGTGTAAATAGCGATTGAAGAAACTGAGAAAAACACCAGCAGTTTGAGCGGCATATGCGGCTGAAACACTTTTACAATCGCTTTATATTGTTGGCGTAAGCGAGCTTTGAAATCTTTTTCAAACTGCTGAGCATCAATAACCGAACGTACACCTTTTACGCCCTCAAACTCAGCTTCCATCTCTATTAGCTTATTGAGTTGGTTATTTTGACGGCTACGTACAATCAGCCAGTAAACCGCCAAACCGCCCCAGGCAAGTATTAATAATAAGGTCACGCGAAAATCTCCCTAACCGTCTGCTCAAGACCAAAGAACCTGGCTCGTTCATAGATCACTGAGCGGGTCGACAGTCCCGGGGTACGGAACTGTCCGTCGATCTTGCCTTCTTTCATCTCAGGGCTTGCTTCGTAACGAAAGATGTCTTCCATTACGACACTGTCGCCTTCCATACCAATAATCTCTGATATGTACATGACTTTACGGCTACCATCGTGCAAACGCTTGACCTGGACGATCAAATCGACTGCACTTACGATCGTGCGTCGAATCGCTGCAATTGGCAGACTTGCCGTCGCCATCATCACCATGCTTTCGGTACGGGCGATCGCATCTCTGGGCGTGTTGGCGTGTAATGTCGACATAGAGCCATCATGGCCAGTGTTCATCGCCTGCAGCATTTCAAATGCTTCGCCGCCACGACACTCACCCACGATTATCCGATCCGGGCGCATACGCAGTGCGTTGATAACCAGCTCGCGTGCTGAAACCTCACCAGTCCCTTCAACACTAGCCTGACGTGTTTCGAGACGAACAATGTGTGGCTTTTGCAACTGCAGTTCTGCCGCATCTTCAATGGTCACAATACGCTCTGTTTCGCCGATAAAACCCGACAGCGCATTGAGTAGCGTGGTTTTACCAGAACCCGTACCACCCGATATGAGAATGTTGCATTTACAGTGACTGGCAATTGACAACAGTTTTGCCATCTCTACCGACATAGCGCCAAACTCAACCAGATTCTCCAGCTTGATTTTTTGCTCTTTAAACTTACGAATTGAAATAGAAGTGCCATCAATCGCCAATGGTGGTATGACAATGTTGACACGGCTTCCATCTAACAAACGGGCGTCACACAAGGGTTTAGACTCGTCAATACGACGGCCAACATTTGAAGCGATCCGTTTTGCAATCGTGTTAAGTTGCTTCTCATTAACAAACTGGATTGGAGACTTTTCAACCTTGCCACCAATCTCTATAAAGATGTCGGATGGACCATTGATCATGATGTCCGAAATGTCGTCGTTATCGACCAGTTTTTGTAACGGTCCAAGACCTTTAAGCTCATCAAGAAGCGCTTTAACAAGTTCTACACGTTTGAGAGAGCTCACTTGCAGCTTCTTTTTATCAATCAGGATGTTGACTGATTCTTTTAACTGCTCTTCGAGCTCCTGGGAGCTAATTTCAACGAGCGTTGCCGCATCCAATGCGTCAAAGATTTCATCTCTAAGTTGGATGTATATTTCTTTTATTTGATTCATTTTCTAAACAGTGAGAAACGTGATTTGGTTTTGATCTTCTTACCCGTTAAGGTTGCGACCATATTGGCTACCGGCGCCGACGATTTTGACTTCATAAACTCGCCGATGCCTTGCTGAATGAGCAGTTTTTCCAATGCCGGCTCATAGCCAAAATCGATGCTACCCTTAGCTCGGATTCGCTCTTTGGCACTGGTAAGGGTGACCATAAAGTCTTTGGCAGGCCGGTTGAGATTAAACACCAGCTCATGCTCAGCTTTGGCGAACTTTTTCTTGAGCAGATTGTACGAACGCAGTGACGCGACTGACGGGTCACACACAACAAAGATACGGTGGTATTTATCGTTCAGTTCTTGGTCATGAATCTCTTCGTAGCAAGAAAGCGGTACGGAATCGACAATGAAGTTATATTGATCGACCAGTTGATTAGACAAGTTATATAAGGTTGTCGCGTGGTCGGACAGACAAGCGATGTTCTTCTCTAAAACCAGGTAGTCAAGCTTGTCTACCACGGAATGAACATACGTCTTGGCGATCGCATCATCGATATCGATTTGGTTTAAGTCGATACTGTTTTGTTTGGGCTTATGACCTTTAACACCAAGGTAGATATCACTATTCATTGCGCCAGAATCATGATCGACCAACAAGGTTTTCAGATTAGCCTGCCCCGCCAGAGAGTGACACAGTAGCGAACTGATACTAGAAACCCCGACACCGCCCTTTGTTCCTAAGATTAAAATACGCTTAGCAACTCGGGTACGCTTAACACTGGATTCTTGTTCATCGCTAGACTTAATTGCCGCAAGTAACCCGTCAAGTTCCGAGTCCCATAGGACATAATTGGCGCCAAGAGAATGAACCTGATTACGTAGCTTAATCGAATCAACATCACACAAAACAAGCAATGAAATCGTCACATCTAGTCGTGTTGCAATCTCCGAGGTCTGCTCAACAATGTTGCTCGCACCGCGCAAATCCAATACAACGTGATTAAGCTTAACCCCTGAGTGATTCCAGGCACTGTCATTATCAATGTCAGGCACCTCAATGGGTTTGGCATACCCTTCAATCGCGTACAAGTCATTAACAGACTCAATAAACTCAGCATCATCAGAAACAACAAGATCTCTTGCTGAGACACTCTCCTTCACTTTTGAAGAGGAGTTTTTAAATAAGATATCTAGATCCATGCTTACTGAACTCGTGTGATTGGATTAACTAAGCTGATATTTCGATTATGTTCAACGCTGCAGCCAAATCGGTAAGCCTCTCTCTTGCTGAACGTCATTACGCCACAATCGCTACTTTGAATTCGCACATACTTAGCCGTAATTAAAATGTTTTTGGCTTGATTCGCATCGGCTAAGGCAACTTTATATCTATCCTTTGCCACACCCTCTGTTTTGAACTTACCGTGTAGCGTTGCAACAAACTCACTTGAGCCAGTTTTGTATTCGACAAGAAATCGGGCTTTCGGCTGACGTCTCTTGACGTCACGAATGAAGGCTACCGCTCGTCCCATTGAGTCGTCACCTTGGGTGGTATCAAACTCCAATCGCTCTTCCAGTTGTTCAATAACGCTTGAGTTTGTGGTATCTACTTGACTACATGCAACGCTAAGTAACGCCAGCATGGAAATGACTATCCAACGCATTAGTTGAAGCCTCCCTGTTCTATGGTTCCTTCGAGTTCCGGCTCATTAAGCTCTGATAGGTCGATACGCAGCAAGCGTTCGATATCGCTGGTGCGCTTAAAGCTTGGTAACTTGACCTGTTCTGACTCAACAGGATCAACGAGATTTACCGTTGCGACGATAATCAGTTCCGTTTTTGAACGGTTAGTCGTCGTATGGCTAAACAACGCGCCTAAAATTGGAATGTCGCCCAGGAATGGAATTTTGGTTAAGGCTTCCCGCTCTTCCGAAGTCAAAAGGCCTGCGAGAACGAAACTTTGTCCGTCTTTAAGGTGGACGGTTGTCTGCGCTCGGCGAGTTCGTAATGTCGGGACAGAGATTAAACCCGTTGATGTTTTGTTTGATTCATCAATCGAACTGACTTCAGGGATCAAAGTAAGACGGATGTTTTCCGAATCTGTTACTTTCGCGACCATGGCCAACTTAACGCCATACTCTTTGTAACTGATGCTGATCCCGTCTTCATCACGCACAGCGATAGGTATTTCGCCACCCGCAAGAAAGCTAGCTTGCTCTCCGGAAATCACTGATAAGTTAGGTTCAGCGAGCACCTGACCAATCTTGTCGTCACCACTGGCAGAGATAACCGACACAATATCCTGCGCGGTGAAATCAAGCAGTTTATTGACGAATTTTCCTGGTTCACCGCTATCGCTGTAGGTAACGCCCAGTTCAGTTAAAAATGAACTCGAGACTTCTGCGACGGTCAGCTTTACATTGATCTGTTCTGTGGTTAGAACTTTAAGATTATTGATCACCTGATCGTAAGTAAAACGCGAGGTATAGTCTAATTCATCATACTCCTCTCCGTCCGCGTCCCTAAGTTCATAAGTGTGCCTGCGGCGCTCTTTCTTCAGCATCTCACCCACCAGGCGATACACTTTTTGTTTGACCTCTTCGCTACTGACTATACCGTCAAGCACGACTTGATCACCAACATTTGAAACAACCACGTTTTCATCTGGAAAGCGGGCAATAATCGTCTGCTTCAACAGTCTCAAGCTTTGATTGACCACCAGCTCAGCGTTGTAGATTTCGTTACCACCGCGGTCATAGACAATAACCGACGTGCTACCTTGGCCAACGCCGTATACGACGACCTTGTTTTCATCAATAATTTTGTAATCAGCGATCTGTTGGTTTGCGACAAAAACAGTGGCAATCTGACGTTTTAGATTAATGGTTTTCGCCGCCCCTTGATCTAAACTCATCAATTGTGAAGCATAAGAAGGTAACGCAAGAATAAGACCGATCAGAGCTGCTGACTTAGTTTTATTTGCTATCATTTAATCTTGGCCTCTTAACTCTCGGACACCAAATTGTGTCTCTAGTAAGTCACTGCTACGAATGGATAAATAGCGGTTTTCAATCTCCGCCGGAACAATATTGACGTCACCCACTTTTTGCGCCATTTCGAGCTTTAATACATCTCGCATTCTTAATGCCACGACGATGCTATATTGTTTATCTTCGGCATCCTGAGCATCTTCGTCTTCTTCACCTTTAATGACCTGAAGAACCCTGGCTCCACTGATAATTACGCGGCTAACTAAACCTCCAACATCACCGTAGCCATCCTCTAACAAGTTCGTTTCAGAAGAGGTGGTAGATACAAAACTGACTTTGTCTCCCGGATAAAGCGATAATGTTTGGACAATTCCAAGCCCCGTCACGTGGTAAAAGTAAGGTAACTCTCCCTTATTAACAGACAAAAACATATAATCCCTATCGCCTGGGTTTGAAATATCCTCTTGGGATATAAGCTCACCCGGATTTAAATCTCGTTTAAATAACGCGCCTGGTTCAATGTGAATTTCATCCTTGGGAGTGTAATCTACACCTTCAACTTGTGATAAGTTAACCAACTCCGTCGTGTGTATGGATGACTTTATTATTTGACCTTTTTTCGCTGCGCCACTAACGACTAATACAGCCACTTTTGGTTCTGATTTGATAACTTGTTCTTGCTGTTCGTCACTTGAAGAAAGATAGGTATTGTTGATAAAAACAAAGGTAGAAAAAATAGCGAGAGTTACAAGTACAAGAATAATTGTTCTATTCATAATGAGTCTATGTGGTAACTAAATAGGGGCATTCGCCCCTAGAAGTAAAGCAGTGTATTAAGTTAATTAACTACCTGTTGCTGTAGTTAGGTTATTAGTTACTGCAGTTAAGGCACCAGTAATTGCATTTTTAAGTGCATCAGTTTGAAATGCGGCTAATACAAGCGCTGACATCACAACCGCAATGATTGCGTATTCCACTGCAGTTACACCGCGAACGTCATCTTCAAATTTCATTTTAAGCTCTGCAAGCTTTGCTAAAGTTTTGTAGTACATAATGTTCCTCTAAAATGTTGGCCTTGGCCCGTGTATATTTCAGTTCAAATTAAATCACCCAAAACCCATCACAACAAATTATAAGTTTTTATACGATTATAATTTTTTATTATCATACTAAAGGAAGAAGTTCCTTATGACTGCATAAATAAACTTTATATGCATTCGCTTTTAATATATTTACTATCACGCTATTATTCTAAGATGAACTTAGACAACATCATTGCCGTTACTATAGTAATTATTAATATCGCCTGTGCATCTCATTCTTGTATCAGTGATCATCAACATCGAACAATATCCAATCGAATTTGCAAATTATTATTTATTACAAACACTATTGCTGCGTTTTACTATGGATATGGTATCCAATCAGTCACCATTACTTCTGTCATCTTCTTTATTTTAATTATTATCTGGCTAATCGGCGCTTTCGGCGCAGGCGACATCAAGCTATTGTGTGCATTTTTGGTAGGAATAAAGCCCGAACTCACTCTCGCCTGCTTAATTTTGGTGGGATTGATAGGTGGTTTGCAATTAGTTGTTATGTTTCTTATTGGCTTGATGAGTAAAACAAATTTATTTGAAAAAGGTATTCCCTATGGAATACCTATCTCAATGAGTGGCGTAGCGTTTACTGCACTCTCTTTGTTTAGCTGGTAAATACTGGCATGTAACCAGAGTTTACTTTGGTCTCTTCTCTGCGCATGCATGCTTCTTCACGTAATTCAAACAGCTCTTGAATCTTGTCTTTTACCCCTAACTCTTCAAGCTCATGAGTCACATCTTCACTACACCATACATACATATTGACCTTCTGATTGATGATCACTTTGCGACAATTCAGGTTCCTTACTGACCATTCTGGGAAAATCAATACTGTGCCATTGGTTTCAAGTTCATTCTTAATCAGACGCAATGAGTTGGTTGACACCCAGCTTGATACAAAACAAGAGTCAACCCCATGATGTTTCAGGATATCTTGAACATCCGAGCGATTTAACGTATCACAGTAAACAATACGCTGCGGATAGCACTCCTGAGGATCGAGCATATGCGAATGAGCAATAGCGTAATTAACCGTGTTGAGTTGGTATGAACGACCATTACTGTATGGAAGCCTATTAACCGAAAAAATCAGATCATACTTGTCGATATCCAGATACGCACAGTTAGAAAAACTGGTGATTGTTAAGTCAATATTGTTCAGTGCTCTGAATTCATTGATGATCTTTTCAACCATATCAGGACAAAAAGATTCAGCGATTGCAATCTTAAACTGGTCACGTAATTCCACACTTTCCAGGTCGTGAAATAACTTCTCATACATAGACATGGTTTGATCAACGTACTCAAGAAGAACTTGGCCGTGTTTTGTCAGCACAAAGCCGTCTTTTCGATCAAAAATACTTGCCCCTATTGTACTTTCGATCTTTTTAATATGTTGCGAAACCGCAGGTTGTGTCATAAACAGCGACTCAGCCGCTGCAGTAAAACTCTTATGTTTGGCAACCTGCGAAAACGTTCTTAGGTATTTGACGTCGATACTTCTATTGACGGTTTTCATAGTCGAAACTACCTCGATGCTGCGGTTTATTGTTATTTTTTTAATTATCTAAATAATTGAGCTGAAAATAACAATTGTGTCATATAGATACAAACAGCAATATTTATGATGCCATAAACATGTTTTATACAACAAAGCACTCAGCAACATTATTGCTAACAGCATCTTGTAAAATAAATGCAAACCGAACGATATAGGGATTAGAACTGTCGAAGTTAGAATTTTGGCTCTAGACCCGTTCTTACTTAGTTTTTTTGCTGCCAAAAGCGCTCTTTGTAGATACTTTTGCTACCAATGAGCAATCGTCTCAAAAGCGGGACAATCAGGGAAAATGGCGTAAAATGTTTGCAAATTGTAAGCAAACATCGCAATTCATTACGAATTGTCACATTTCTAAAAAACTCATTAATGTGACCTATGCAACATTTTGTTTCATGCTTGATACACTATTGACACCAAAATGTGAGCTTTGTTTCCAAAACAATGAAAAAATGGGCAACACAGTGGTTGCCCGATGATCATGATGGTTATTTAGTTCTTACGCACTCTTACAAGCAGCATCAAAGCTGTAATGAATAGAATCGAGATTCCCCCTCCTGAAGATTCCTCTGTGACAGTAGGTTGTGAGCTAAGGTCACTGCGACCGCTTGTTGCAACGACTTCAATTTCGTAGCTACCGATTACCTCACTACCATCTTCTAACCATGCTTTGTAAGATACCTGGTCATAAATGCTCATGGTTCGTTTAGTTGGCGCGGTATACACAATAGTTTGACCAACGATTTTCGCTATGCCGTGATCCGGATCTGATAACAATTCTATCCTGACTAAGCGCGAATCAAGATTTGGCGCAACCTTTATGTTGCCTTCATAAGCCACCTTTACGTTGTTTTGTATCGGCGTTCTTAGCTTACTTTTAGTGGTAAATTGAAATCTTTGTTGGCTTGTTGCCCCCAAGTTATCAGTCACCTGTGCAACAAATTCAAAACGACTTCCCGCAGCGGTATCCTCCGGCAACCTGAATCTTAACGCTCGCTCTCTCGTGCCCGAGACGGTCAATCGTGTGCCTTTAACCTGCGACCAACGGATAGAGAGTCTGGAAGAATCAACATCCACCAAATCAACAATTGAAAGAGTGACATCAGTACCAGAGATATAGCGTGCAGAATTTGATTTAACCTTAAAACTTGGCGCATCATTAACAGCGAGTATATCGACACTGACCTCTGCTTCATTGGTGATGGTGCCCTTGTCGCCTACCAATCGATAGCTAAACTTGTCTCGACCATTCATATCTTTATTCGGATAATAAACCTCTCCTGCAACTCGACCCAGACTCGGCCGTTGAGTCACTTCTATCTGGTACTGTTCGTTGTCGTCTAAGCCAGTATCATTTGCTGCCAGATCCAGTCTTATCGGCGTATCTTCCTGTGTACGAACATAGTCATCTACCGCTACACCTTGTGTAGCTTGGTTACCCTCAAACAGTGCCGCAAATGGAAAATTCCGACTAAAACCGTTATTTAAGCCATGAGTTTTATAATCCGCTAACGTTCCGTAGTATTGGGTTTTACGCTGTCCGTCTCCCAGATAGGCATCAAGAAATTGAGTTGAGTATTCAGGTGTGCCATTTTCCAGCTCTAACACAATAAGATGGTTACCTTGTGACAGTGCAAAAGGTGCATCCAGCATTACCTGCCCGCCATTCTCAGGGGCCACTCCTCTTCCTAATACTACCTCTCTACTTTCGTCGATAATTACGCGACCAAACCTAGTGGTATATGGATATTTTAGTAACCGATAAAACATCGGCATCGCTACAGTGGTTGGCTTAGCATAGAACTGAAAACCAACTAAGCGCTGATCGCTGTCTGTAACATTAACCGCAAAACCAAGCACATTACTGCCTGTCTGATAACTTGGGTAAGTTCGGCCAAAAGAGGTAACCCATGCCGACTTCTCTGCACTAGCCGGAATGGTTAGATTGAATGACGCGCTTGTGTTATCACTTGATATACTGGCTAGTTCGATTTCAGTCGCTCTTCCCCCTGTAACATCGATTAACGCCGGAGAGGAACTGTCACTGAGTGTTGTGACATTGTCACTACCAGGAAAAACATCTCCATTATCACCGGATGAGCGACCACTCTCGAGTAGCCCCTGGTCATCAGCCTGCATTACTTGTACCTGCATAGGTCCAGTGCTGTTAAAGTGATTATCAATATTAACCGCAGTAACTAGTAGACCTTCTCCTTTTAGCGCCCGATCATAGTGGTTCTTACGTCGATTCTCGACGTAAAGACGCGGCCCAAACTGCTTCAGGTAAGGATCCAGGTAAATGACGCTCTCACCTTGGTTAGTATTTAGATCTATTGACCCGGTGTTAGTCAATGTGCGTGGCTCAATAAACCCAGCCGCTTCTTTACTCCAGGCAAGCATATTTACCGGTGTCTGGCCTGAGTATGTATCACCGGGCTTACGTCCCCAACTACCTCCTCCCATAAGCCCCCAATGACCGATAGAGCCATCATGTTTATAGGAATATAAATCAGGTAGACCAAGCATTAGATGGCCTAGTTCATGAGCGATGACTCCCATTGCTGACTGGTTATCATGCTGGTAGTCAGCGAATAAACAGTAAGAAGATATTCGTTTGCCATCAATCGTCACCGTCGAGTGCGCGTATTTATGTGGCCAAATGGTTGGTGTTTTATTGGTACCACTTGATTTGTCGTTGCCGGCAAATACGAACATTACTGACAGTTCACTTGGTTCGATACTGCCATTACTGTCATCATCGTACTGTGACAAGTCGAAGTTGCTGTCTAGTGCCGCATAAGCGCTAGTAAAAACGTTGTTTAGCTTGCTTTGGCAACTGCTGTCTGTTTTGGAATGGCAATTGGGATGGGCAATATTTAATTCAACATCAATGATACCGTCATTGGCAGTACCCTGACTTTCTTTGGCTGGCACAACCTTGTACTTGCCATAACTGTTTTTTAGAAAATAGTCCTGAACACTCTGCTGATTCTGACCAAAAATTGTATTGGTAAAATCATTCTCTATTTTTACGTCTGTGAAACCCACTTGTACTACCAACAGAGGTTGGTTAGTGACATCACTCCCTGACGAGGCCGCAGGTGATAAGCTTCTTCCCTGAGCATGCGGGGTTAACTTGCTTTTGGTGTTTGCTCTCGGCTGATGTGACGATTGTGACTGATAGGCTGGTTTGATGTTCACCTTGTCGATATTTGACTGCTGTGGTGGTATCGAATCGCTGGTCGCCAATATTCCCGTTGAGCTCATCACGCCTTGCTCTTGTGAGGAGTCATATTCAGCGAAATACCACTCAAGGTCATCCCCCTGAATATATAGGAAACCTTCGTGGTCCTGGTACCAAAATAGATCCTCCCATCCCATAAGGCGTAGTTCTTTGCTGCTGCCATCTGACAAGGTCATGGTATGCCAGATTGGTGCGGGAAGCGTGGTTGAGTGTGCATAAACGGATGCACAAGCAAGCGCAGCCGTAAGACAGAGTCGTTTTATCCTCATAATTGTAGTCCATTGTGCTTAGCAGAAATTAACAATCCGCTATGGCTAGTTAAAGAGGAGTGACTCTATCAATTCAGTTGAATACCAACCAATCAAGATTTGTTCTGGATGGATAAATAAACCTTATACTATCAATGACTTATAAGATTTTAAAATGAGGCTATAAGGGTTTATTATCAGTGGTAAGTGCAGTACCTACCACTAATGATTCTGTGATGGACTATTTCATTTGCTCATCGAGGTTAAGCACCGTCAAAGCATTGCTTACACTGGTGGCAATCACGTCGATCACGCCAGTTCTGAGTGCACCTAATAAAGCAAGCGGCTTACTGTTTTCCGCAGCAATTGCGATGACCTCAGAAATCGGGCGAAACTCGTCGATACTTAAGCCGATTACACGGTCACTCATCACGGTCGTTGCTGAGTCACCGTGAATGTCGAAGAAGTCGTAACCGGCAAAGTCTCCCACAACTCCCTGCTGCATTCGCGACTGAACAACTTCATCCGCGGTGAACCAGCCAAGATCAACCATATAACTGTTCTCGCTCATATCACCGATACCGACTAAAGCGACATCGGCTTTTCGTGCCAGATCCAGAGTTTGCTTCACGGTGGCATTTTGCATAAAGGCCAGCTTCTGCTCGCGGTTCTCTGCATAGGCTGGCGCGTACAAGGTTTCTGAGGTCCCACCATAACTCTTCGCGAACTGACGACAAATATGATCAGCATTGAACATGCCGCCACGTGGGTGGATACCGCCGATGCCACAGACAAACTTGACATCACGCTGTGGAATAACGCCAACGTGATGAGCCACAGCGGAAACATTGCGCCCCTGCCCAACAGTGACCACCGAGCCATTCTGAATCGAGCTCGCCATATATTTCGAAACCAATCCCGCTACCTGTTGACGTTGCAGCTCTTCTACTGGCTGGTCTAGGGCGATAAGTGCACGTTTAACGCCAAACCGCTCGATCAGGCGCTGTTCTATCTTGGCGCTAAACACCGGGTGATATTTCACTGTAATTTCAACAATGCCCTCATCTCGGGCCTGCTTTAACATGCGGCCTACCTTGGCACGCGAGACAGAAAACTTCTTAGAGATTTCTTCCTGAGTCGCACCATCCTGATAGTAGGCGACTGAGATTTCAGTCAGTAGATCGGCGTTATCATCAGAAATGTCGTTTTGCGATTTACTCATTGGGTTATCTTCCACAGCTAAAGAATTGCACCTAACATGTGCTCACAGCCGTAGCATATGTCACAACCCCCTTTTATGGCAACATTTGCTCACTGGAATTACATTTTCTCAGACTAAATTTTCACCTGACGAGTTTATCTGTAGCCCTTACGCTGCCTTGGCAAACGTTTAATTTCCTCACCAAGCGTAGGGAACAGAAAAAATACTTGATGAACATCACTTAAAAGCTCATTCAACAATTGACTTTCTGGCTGTATGAGATAATTATGAACCCATCATTTACTCAGCGTTCGAGCAAATGTTCACAACAATTGTTCATACGTTGAAAATTATTTAAGTTGAGTAAGCTAAGTTGTCCTCCGCGGAAATATCGACTATTACTTAACTCGCTTGCAATTGCACACCCATATCCCTTAGTGATGTGGAAGCCCAATGAAATAGGATGATCGAAATGAGCAACAAATTAGAGCAACTTCGTAAACTCACGACTGTAGTCGCTGACACTGGTGAAATTGATGCTATCAAAAAGTACCAGCCAGAAGACGCTACAACTAACCCTTCTCTGATTCTTAAAGCGGCTCAAATCGAAGAGTATGCTCCTCTAATCGACGCTTCTATCGAATACGCTAAAGCGCAAAGCTCTGATAAAGCACAGCAAGTACAAGACACTTGTGACATGCTAGCGGTAAACATCGGTAAAGAAATCCTTAAAACTATTCCAGGTCGTATCTCTACTGAAGTAGACGCACGTCTTTCTTACGACATGGAAGGCAGCGTAGCTAAAGCTCGTCAGCTGGTGAAAATGTACAACGATGCAGGTATCACAAACGACCGCATCCTTATCAAACTAGCTTCTACCTGGGAAGGTATCCGTGCTGCTGAAATCCTAGAGAAAGAAGGCATCAACTGTAACCTTACTCTTCTATTCTCTTTTGCACAGGCTCGTGCATGTGCGGAAGCTGGCGTATTCCTGATTTCTCCATTCGTTGGTCGCATCATGGACTGGTATAAAGCTAAAGAAGGTCGTGACTTCGAAGCTCAGGAAGATCCAGGCGTACTATCAGTAACTAAGATCTACAACTACTACAAAGAGTACGGCTACAACACAGTAGTAATGGGCGCAAGCTTCCGTAACATCGGCGAGATCCTTGAGCTTGCTGGCTGTGACCGTCTGACTATCGCTCCAGCTCTTCTTGCTGAACTAGAAGCTGCAGAAGGTGAAGTTGTTGAAAAACTTGTTGACTCTAAAGGTTCTGCTGCACGTCCTGCAGCAATGACTCACGCTGAGTTCCTATGGGATCACAACCAAGACCCAATGGCAGTTGAGAAACTAGCTGAAGGTATCCGCAACTTCGCAGTTGACCAAGGCAAACTTGAAGCAATGATTGAAGCTAAGCTTTAATCAACAGAATATCTAGAGGGGAACGTTTGCGTTCCCCTCTTCACATCCTTTTAAGAAACAATCTATTTATCGGTATTTATTATGGATCGTAAACATCTAGCAAATGCAATCCGTGCTCTAAGCATGGACGGTGTACAACAAGCTAACTCGGGTCACCCAGGCGCACCTATGGGTATGGCTGACATCGCTGAGGTTCTTTGGCGTTCACACCTAAACCACAACCCTGCAAACCCTGAATGGGCTGACCGCGACCGTTTCGTACTATCAAACGGCCACGGCTCTATGCTGATTTACTCTCTGCTACACCTTGCTGGTTACGAGCTGTCTATCGACGACCTTAAAAACTTCCGTCAGCTACACTCAAAAACTCCGGGTCACCCAGAGTACGGTTACGCACCGGGTATCGAAACAACTACAGGTCCTCTAGGTCAAGGTATCACTAACGCTGTTGGTATGGCGCTAGCTGAGAAAACTCTAGCTGCACAGTTCAACAAAGAAGGCCACGACATCGTTGACCACTTCACTTATGCATTCATGGGTGATGGCTGTCTGATGGAAGGTATCTCTCACGAAGCATGTTCTCTGGCTGGTACGCTAGGTCTGGGCAAACTGATCGCATTCTGGGATGACAACGGTATCTCTATCGACGGTCACGTTGAAGGCTGGTTCTCTGACGATACACCTAAGCGTTTTGAAGCGTACGGCTGGCATGTCATTCCTGCAGTAGACGGTCACGATCCAGAAGCGATCAACGCAGCGATCATCGCAGCAAAAGCTGACCCACGCCCAACTCTGATTTGTACTAAAACAATCATCGGTTTCGGTTCACCAAACAAGTCTGGTTCACACGACTGTCACGGTGCACCACTAGGCGCTGAAGAAATTGCAGCTACACGTAAAGAACTTGGTTGGGAGCACGGTCCTTTTGAAATTCCGCAAGATGTCTACGCGCAGTGGGACGCGAAAGAAGCAGGCGCAGCTAAGGAAGCAGCGTGGAACGAGAAACTTGCAGCTTATGAAGCAGCATATCCAGAGCTTGCAGCAGAAT